>CAACVC010000263.1_pt1 | contig 11777 bp, 24 predicted proteins | sample 2381761 | NCBI WGS metagenome assembly CAACVC01 (sample SAMEA5211966, study PRJEB30684) | marine metagenome | biome: Marine; feature: Epipelagic; material: Water | collected 2015-10-15 | depth 45 m
ATTTAAAACTTGAAAACCATAAACTGAAAAACTTCACTTAAAATGCACCCAAATTTAATCAAAGGCAGAGACCGTTATCAAGCTAAACGTAAGTGGAAGCAGTCTGAATTAAAATTAATAAAAGATAATTACAAAAAGTATTCTGACGCACAAATCAGTAAATTTTTATTGCCTCATAGAAGCGCAAGAGCCGTGCAAACAGTCAGGCTTGATCTGGGTATAAGGAGAGGGCCACATAATCAAAGATGGACTCCTGAAGAAGTTGAGACGTTATTAAAGGTTTGGAAAGATTACGACCAACGTCAAATAAGCGAAAGATTCATCCCCAATAAAACCCCAATCCAAGTTAACGCCAAGAAGCAAATCATGAAGCTTCACAAGCCACCAGTATGGACTAACGAAGAGCGGGGACTACTACTAGATCACGGCGCAGATTATTCTAGCGATGATCTTAGAAGAATGTTTTTTAAAAACAAAACCAATAATCAGATCGCTTGGATGAGAAAACACTTAGGGGTTAGAAGAAGATGTAATGAATAATTATTTAGCTATAGCGGCTTGCGTTAGAACTAATTTTAAATATTCTACCTTACAATGGTTTTTGTGGAATAAGTTTATTGGCGTAGATCATTTTTACCTAATTGACAATAATAGCGAGATTCCATTAGAAGAGATATTTGAAGACTTTTTAGACGATGTAACCATAATCAAACAGCCTGAAAAGATACAGCAGATGGACATGTATAGTGACCTGTATGCTAAATATAAATCTAATTGTACGTGGATGGCGTTCCTAGATGATGACGAGTTTCTTTTTAACTATGCGTCCAAATCTTTAAATATAAAAGATTTTTTAAAAAAATACGAACATGAAGCTGGTATAGAGTTACAATGGAATTTTTTCGCTGGTACCCAAATTCGCAAAGAGATAGCTTTTAAAGATAAAATGATTTTAGATGCATTCAGAGCTTACTATCCTGAACCCTCTGTAAAGTCTATAGTAAATTGTGTCAATGGCCCAGAAAAACTTACAGGTGACATACATAGAGTTCTGCTCGACAGAGAGTCTAAAGCATATTTAGAAAGTACGCCAGTTAATTGCTTTGGAGATAAAGTTTCACCAAATAGTTGGCATGACCGTCATCCTGAAATCCTAGAACGTCAACCAGTGTCTATCCATCATTACAGTCTCTCTAGCCTTGAAAGAGTTCAATACAAACTTTTAAATCGCGGGTTTATAGGCGGCGAACTCAGGGAAGAGACGAAAGAAGACCAAATACTTTATAGATGCAATAAGATAGTTAGGAGGTTATGGAGATTTTCTAGTTCACATATGTCCTTAGTGAGTGGGAATATGAAAATTTTTGACTTTAAAAAACACGGAGCAGTAAGAAATGAGTTTTTTGAGATTTTTAAGAAGTATGTAATAGACAAGTAGAATATTGTGGTAGACATAAGAAAATTTTTAGCTGAATATCAAGGCAAGAAAATCAAGTACGTACCAAATCAAGGTAATGCTGGAGATTCTTTTATAGCGTTGGCCACATTACAAGTGTTTGACGAGTTAGAACTCGACTATGAAATTTGCAAACCCACTGAAGTATTTGAAGATCAAATAATCTTATACGGCGGTGGAGGTAGTTTAATTCGTAAATATCACCGCTGTAAAAATTTTCTTTTAAATAATCACGAAAAAAATAACATAGTGGTCTTGCCTCACTCTTTTAATGATATCGACCCTTTATTAGATGTTCTTTCTGAAAAAGTTATTTTAATTGCTAGAGAAAATATTTCTTATGATTACATAAAGTCTAAAAGCAAGTATCCCGACAACTGTTTATTGTCTGGCGACATGGCTTTTTATATTAAAAATATAGACAGATATAAAAATATAAGCTGTATTGGTGAATGTAACATTTTTAGATTTAATGACGAACTTAGTAATTCAGATAGGCTCGTAGAGGTTCCAGAAGATAACAAAGATATATCAGTAGATTTTCATCGCCCCATGTTTATGTACAGCAATAATTTGCATCTTTCTGACGATATAAATACCCAAGTTAAAAAAAATCTTAGTGTTGCGACAGACAATATCTTTTCTTATCTCTCTAAATTTCAAGTAGTTAACACTAATCGCTTACACGTTGGTATTGCCGCAGCATTATTAGGCAAAACAGTTAACCTGTATCGAGGTTCTTATCATAAGATTGCTGGGGTATATGAATTTTCCATCGCGGGTAAGTTTAACAACGTTGTATTTTACAACAACAACCCATTTTAGATGATTAAAAGACTTTGGTTAATTTGGGTGCATTTTAAGTGAAGTTTTTCAGTTTATGGTTTTCAAGTTTTAAATCTTGTAGCTCTTTTTCTTTACGGATAAGAAGTTCTTTAACCTCTCTCAATAGTTTAAGTGCTTTATTTAGATTTTGTTTACTTGTGGTATAACCCTTATGATAAGCGATTATAGCTTTATTTGATTTCTCCACTTTTTCTTTGCAATGATCAATTACATCTAAAGTTCTTCTACTCTCGTAAAAAGAGCCTACAAGGACACCAGCAACGAAGCAGCTTAGGAATGCTATTATATAGCCATGCCTGAGAAGAAATTTATTCATTGACTTTCATGGTAAGCTTTTGCTTCCTCGTAGTCTGAGTAATGATTAAGAGCTTGATTAGAGTCTTGTATTCTTGGCGGCATATGCTTTGTATAAAAAGCTCTTTGTTTTTTACAGGTAAGATGCTCATAAGTTTCCGTGCGAGGGCGAACGTGTTTATCTAAATGGACTTGCCTTTCATGGCACGTCATAAACTTTTCTTCCGCTTTAACGTACTCTTCATAAATTTCAAAGACCTTATTAACACGAGGTCGGTCAGGAGCTATCCACCAAGTTAAGCGAAAAAGTAATTTAAATAAAAATAATCTCATTTTGTTTTTTCCCATACCCACATTGGTTCGGCAAATTTACCAAGCTTTCCTTTTAAAGATTTAGAGTTTGGCCTTTTCCTCATCTGATATCCCATACAACCACAATACTTTGAATTTTTTAAAGAATCAAGAAAATCGTTCATTGGATCGCAGATTTTATTTACCGTGTGTTTAGCGTAGACATCACTGATATTTATTACCATCTTACCGCCCACTTCTAATGCGTCCCAACAATTAGATAAAGATTTAAATAAAAAATTTTCTAACCAATCTTGTAATTGTTTATATTTTTTCCAAGACTGATTATCTTCTTGAGTGTACCTCTCTAGAGTGTAATAAGGGGGAGATGTGAAAACTAAATCAAACTTTTGCCCTTTGAAATCCACATCTTCAGCGCACTGATTTACTAACTGTATTTGTTTTTCCTTTTGTAAATAATCTATCATTTCATAGTATTTAGGGAAAAGCTTAGAATTTGGGTCAATACCAAAATAGCTTTGAGCATCACTAGCCAGAAAGCCGCAAAGTCTGTCTCCCCACCCAGAGCTAAAGTCTAAAACATTCTTAGCTTTAAAATGATTATATACTGCTTTCGCGGTTGAAGGTCTGAATTGACTAGCTATGTACTTCCTCAGAGCTATGCAACTTCTTAAATCCTTAGAGGTTACCTGTTTTAATTTTAAACTCCAAAGTGCTTTGAGCATTGTTAGCCTAAATTTTTCTTGAGTCCAAGATCGATACGGGCTTGGCGCGGTAATGCTATCGCACATCCATCTATTCTCTTGTTGAAAATAATCAGAAGTTTTATTTCCAGTGTTGCAGCAAGAAAAAATTACATCAGTGAAAAAGTATTTTGATTTATAGTCATATCTGGTAAACCAACGCGAATCGGTTTCTATGATGTCCTTATAGTCTAAATCTAAAAGTTTTTTGAACTCGGAAGCCACATCATCTTTGCTTATTTGCCTCATTGGCATTGGTAAATTATTTTTACCGATAGCATCAGAAATTGCTAATTTAATATCTTCAACATCGTAAATGTTATTTAAATACTCCCAGTTTTGAGAGTCTATAAATATTTCATCGTCTTTAACGATACCAAAGGAATCCAGAGAGGTCACTTGAATGAGTGTCTGATTTTTTTGAAGAAATGTCAACAAAAATTCATTGTACTAGCACCCCGTTTACATCACTATACATATAGCTCTCATGAAGATGAGGCATCCTATTCATGATCCTAACTTTCGTCTTAAAGTCCCCCAGCCTCATCACTTCTTCAATGTTTCTAGTGCTAACTAGGTTAGGCGTATTGATTGGCGAATCAAATGCACCGTCTACGACATTTAAATTCGCTGCGCCTTGATTGTTTAAGTTAACCTCACTCTTGATAAAATAATTGCCGTACATCTCTGCGAACAAAAGAAGATCAAGCGGGTTGTAATGTCTTACTCCAGATTTATCACTGTGCTGATTAGGTTGGTCTTTTAGAAACACTAACTTATTTGTATCAGGGTTAGTATAAGACCTATTCATTAACATGCTTTCTATGACAAAGGGCTGGTTGGCACTAAGGCCGACTCTATCGTTAGAAGTATAAGGATAAACCCAAAAAGTATCTATGGTGCTAACTTTTTTACCACTAATAGTGAGTGAGCCAACCTCTGTAACCAAGTAAGGCGTACCTAAACTATAGGTTTTAGAAATATTAGAATCACTATCAAAACCTTTCTGTCTATCATTGTTAGAATCAGGATTTGGTACGAACTCGTAAGGTTTTACAACTGGATTCCATAAAAATCTAGGAATGCCCTGACCTTTAACCTCGGTCAAAGCAATAAATAATAACGATAATAATAATTTAATCTTCATCATTACCTATGGCTTCTACAGGGCAATCATCCATAGCTTGATCGCAAGAAGTTTTTTCTTCTTCGTTTTCGGGTTGCTTATAAACGTAAGAATATCCTGCGTCTACATTAGCTTTAAAATTAGAAGGAGCAATCTCTCTGCATAAATTGCAGTCGATGCAGTCTTCGTCAACGTAATATTTGCCTTCTACATTATCTTGAAATTTATTGTCTCTGTCTGCCATTTTTTAATAAAATTTAAAAATTAAATACCCACTTGCAAGTATGTTTATTAAGAGAAGAATACCTACAAATTTAAATTTTTTATTGATATTTTCTACTTCAGAATCGAACTCATCAACGTCTACTTGCCATTGTCTATTTTTTTTACTTTGCCTGTAGAAGCGATTGCTCATGTGGTATAATACACTTTTTTTTATCTCCAAACCCTGTAACTATCAGAATCTTCGTGAAAAGTGCTTGTCTCGACAAATTCTACACTGCCGTCGTAGGCAATCAATTGATGGGGCTGGCCGCGCTCGATTTCCATAGTGTCTCCTTTTTTAAGGATTTTATAACCTGTATTACCAGATTTTGTGTAAATTAGCTCAACCTTTAGCTCTCCGCTTAATATGTAAAAAGTCTCATGCTTTTTAAGGTGATAATGCATAGAGGACTTGTAGCCTTCGTGAATTTTTAATATTTTGCCGCAATAATTTTCTTCACGGTTATTAGCCATCCAGATTTCATAACCCCAATCTTTTTCTACAAATTTACTTTCCATCGGCTTGTTAAGTTTAGCTTGACCTTTTCTCCAAATTTCTCCACCGCTTTTTTTCATTGATTCCCTTTCAACAATTCACTAACTATCGCTTCGACTTCCTCTTTTGTAAAATGGTCTGGGTTGTCACAATGACCCCATTTAGAAAGCACACCCACACAAAGACCAAAAGAGATAGATAATAAAATAATAATAATTAATTTCTCTTCTTTATTTGGCTTTATGACTCTCACTTTTCTGGAGGGACAATAGCGTCCGTAGTGCGAGGACTGCTGGTATTTTTCAAATCAAACAACTCATCTCTTAACTTGGAATTCTCTTTGCTCCAGTAGTCGTTTATTACATCGATCTGTTTCTCAAGCATTATAGAAAAGTTCTTTTGACCGAGGTACATGGATTTCCAGTGATCTATCGCCATGCTTTTAGTCATAGAGTGAGCTAAGTGCTTTTGTGCTATCTCTTCGCTCTTGTGCATTGACTCCTGTATCTGCTTGTCCCATTTGTAATGGTAGCAGTAACCTGTGAGCCACGTTCCAAGGCAAATTAAGCCAAGGAAAATAAAGAATCTTTCTTGTATTGTATAGTTTTTCATTTTAACCAGCTAAAGCTCCTAATATCATAATTAAAATAATCCCAAGGATTCCTAAACCAGAGATAACCAAAGTAGCTATTGCCGTGCTTATCTTTTTTGCGCCCTTGTCTTTAATAATAGCAATTGCAGCAACTACAGCACTGACAAACGCTCCCAAACCACCAAGAAGCATAAGCATACCAAACTTCATAGCAGTCGCGTCATCAACCTGCGGTTCGATTCCAGTCGTTTGTGCGGCTTGAGCCGCATGAAAGCCAATTGCCGCAGCCTTAAAAAAACCATAAAAAGCTATTAGTGCTGATATTAAAGTTCCAACCAAAGACACAACGCCGATGGTACTGTGCTCGGCTGGTTCTTGTGGAGTCGTTATGTTATTTTCCATGATTTTAATTTATTTATATTCTGGATGAGTCCATTCAATTTCATCTGGCAGATCACCATCTTTTACCTTCACCCAATAATTATAAATATGTTTTGGAGGAATATCAAGACTTTTTGACTTCTCATGAAACACCTCATATAAAGCCTCGTTGTAAAACGGGGTAACTAAACTGTGATACTTAATAAATTCTAAACACGCCTTAAAATTAACAAAATATAATTTACCATTTTTAAAGTCACCATCTTTATAAATTTCTAAAGGCCAATATTGTTGGTTTTGAACATAACAGTTTACATAATAATCGTAATAAGTATGCTTGGGGTCATTGGGCAAATTATCGTGCGCTTTTACAGCCAGCGTTGAAGTTAATGCTGCTGCTAGTGGGATTGTTTTTAGGAAGTCTCTACGGTTCATTTTTAATTATTTTGTTATTATATTTTTGTAGTGGCACAAAGCTTATTTATATAGGCTTTGGTAAGCTCTTCGTTTTGGCAGACTAGCCACGCTAAAGTCCAGCGTTTCTCCCACTCGTCTAGTTTGTCTTTAGTAGGGAAAACGTCTGAGTTGCGCTTATCAAACTGTGGCCTGTCGTCTACTACTGGCTCAAAATCAGGGTGAACAATGTGTTGCGCTCTTGAGGGTGAGCATCTTATGCAAACTCTGTCTGCAAACAAGGCATTCCAAGCCATTGGTTGATCCCATGCTATCGAATCCATTGTCATGGCACAATTGCTTGTGGTGACTTCGCAGTCGCATCGATGGCAGGTTTCTTTGCTCATTGTAAATCTAAAAATTCTATCAACTCTCTTAAATTTTTTTCTATATCTTTATCTGTATTTAAAATTAAATCTGGCGTACCATCTTCAAAATCTTTTACATGATATTCTTTTCTTAAATCTCTTTTTGACTTTAATAAAATTTTTTTAACTTGTAAAGGATTATCTTTAATAAGTTCTTGTCTTATTTTTTCATATGGATTAACTAAAGCTAAGATTATTGCAGTTCCTGAGTCTGTTTTTGAAAAGTAAGTTGCAATCGTGTTAGCTTTTCGGACATTGTTTTCTCTTCCTTTTTTAGAGTAGTTTTTGTTTTGAAAAACTTCTCTTAGGTCGTCGCCGTCTATTATTAGGGGTTCATGCCCTTCTGGTTTAAATCTTATATAATCCGCGAGCCGTTTACTGATAGTCGTTTTACCTGAAGCGGGTTGACCATACAGTAAATAAATCATAATTATTTAAGAAATAAGTGTATAATACCGTATGAATGAAATTGCAATTATGATGGCTGCTATAGATACGGTTTGTAAAATTTTCACGGCGATTGGAGTGTGTTGGATCGCAATTAAAATAAAAAAATAATCAGGCACTGCACCTGATTACTAATCCTAAAGCAATCATAACAAAAACTACAAACGCCCCAAAAGCTTTACTGTCTTCTGGTGGGGGGTTCTTATCTGCATCGTGAGGTAGTATCATTCTATTGTCTTGTGTATTTGTACTTTTTAACTATTTTGACAGCTTCTATTCTAGCGTAATATAATCTAGACATAACAGTTCCAAGTGGAATTTTTAATCTTTTAGAGATTTCTTTATATTCCATTCCGTCTCTATGATGCATTCTGAGAACTTCTCTATGATTAGGTTTAAGCTTCCTTAAAACTCTATCTATTAAAAGATTATTTTCTTTAAAGCCCTCTGAGCTTTCTATATTAAAGGAAGGCAATTTTTCTTTTTGCTTATTGTAATTTATATTTATTTCGGCTTGGTATGCGTTGTCAGAATTGTCCTTCCTATTATAGTCTGCCGATAAGTTTATACACTTTTCTAGCTCGATAAATTGATATTTTTTACTTTTTCTATACTCGTCTAAGAAGTTTCTACTAGCGATGGAGCAAAACCAAGTCTTGAAGGCGGAATTACCTTTAAAGGTTTTGATTTTTTGCCAAGATTTAATAAGGGTTTGAGAGTATATCTCTTCACCTAGAGCGTTATTGCCCTTGCAGTATTTAAGAATCCACGACTTGAAGTAGCTTTGATTCCTGCGAACAAGCTCGTCAAAAGCGGCACGATTACCTCTTTTGCACATGGAAACAAGCTGTTTGTCGTTTTTATTTTCCAAACTTTTTTGACTTTTTCTTTCCCCAATTTATTGAATCATAGTTTTTCTTATACTTTTTAGAGAAACAATTTCTAGGCTTGTCGCCCTTACCGTTATTTGACTTATTCTTACTCACCGCTACTTCCAAATCCACCAGTATCTCTTTCGGAAGCGTCCAAAGACAAAACAGTTTCAAAATTCATGTCTTCACATTTTTCAAAAATTAATTGCGCGATTCTAGAACTCTTTGGTAAGTTTACGGGTTCAAGCTTGTCGGTATTTATTAGAACTACACCGATTTCACCATTGTAGCCTGAATCTATTACGCCAGCTAAAACATCTATACCGCTCTTCACAGCTAGTCCGCTTCTAGGCGCAATCCTTCCGTAAAATCCAGTGGGTATGGAGAGCTTGATGCCAGTTTTTACCACTTTTCTCTGACACGGTTTTAAAAAAACATCTTCGGTAGAAAACAAATCATATCCTGCGTCAGTCACATGAGACTTGGTGGGGTATCTAGAATCTGAATTTAATAATACTATTTTACAGTTCATCTTAACTCTTTTCTTAGTAATCTCCAGCGATCACTGTCTATACTTTTTTCTCCTGAGTCAATTTTTTTAATCATGTCTAAAGCTTCATCAATGCTATCGTAAATATAATTATGCGGAAGCATTCCTAGAATCCATAAAGGTGTTTTAGATTTACCGCCCTCCATAGAAATAAAGATCGGCTTTTTCATTCTTACCGCAGTCACAAGCTCTTCTGCGCTTCCCCAGCTTGCAACATCTGGAAGTAAATGAGCAATAATAAAATCTGATCTATCGACTAAATTAAGATCATAATTTCTTATAACATGCATTCTTTTAGCTACATCGCCGTAATAACCATTTTGCATGTTGTCAGCCATTTTTTGACGAACGCCATCATCTTCTTCTACATCTTTAACGAACGGTTTTCGATAAGGATTAAAGGTGATAATATTAAGCTTATCTAACTCATCTTCTACTTGTTTTCTCCAATCTTTACCGTCAGCATATTGCATATGCCCGACGAGATAAGTTTTGGTTTTTTCAAGTAAATTACTCATGTTCGTTGTTTATATCTTCTAAAAGAATCACGAGCTCTTTCAAGAAGTATACCATAAAATCATCGCCGCTTGCTTGCTGCGCTTTGTGTTCAGCTACGCAGTGAGATTTATAAGCTTTGTCATTGTCTTTAGCTTGTTCGAGTAGATCGCGAGCCAACTGAAGAGCTAACTCTTGCTTGGTTTTAGTTGATGTTTTCATTAATACTTGAAAAATAATAAGACACTTTTGATGTCTTGGCAACACATAAAAATAAAACTAATTAAAGTTATTATTTCTTTTTAAACTTTTTACGCGGAGGAGCTTGGAATAGTCTTTTGGGTAACCTCCATCCGTTCTGATAAAGAAAATTACTACAAACGTCAGCAAATCTTGCTATATCTGTTTCTGATTTATCCCAAAAAAAGGCATGAGCAATTTCATGGATGGAAGTGTTAAGCTCGGATTTTTTTGTTTGATGAGGGCTAATATAAATTTTCGGAGTGTCTTCATTGGGATCAATACATAAACCTACTGTACCCTCTCCGTAAGCATCTTTTCTTGGCTTTCGAAAAACTATCTCATATTCAACACCTTTAGTGTTAGTAAATTTAAAATTCGCCTTCATTAAAGTCTTGATCTTTATCTTCGACTTTTTTAACGCTATGAATTTTAAAGCCAATATTCTCAATGCCAAGCTTTAAGCCAGACTTTTCTAGCGACTGAAGCTTGTTTTGGAAAGCGGCAAGTTCTCTGTTTTCCCACTCGCCTTTCAATATCAGGTATTGAAGTCTATTCTCAAGGTTTTCTTTTAATGAGTGGAATTCCTCTTTATCAAGTTCCCCTCTCGAATATTTTCTTTCCATGCTGGAACAGTCTGACACCACCTTATGCATCTCAACTTTCCACCACTCAATGGTGTCGTGGAGCATTTGCGCTTCTTCTTTTAGTCTGCTTTTTAGTTCCTGCATATTAATATTATGCAATGTTTTTGCGTTAAAGTCAAGATGCTAACAGTTAACTTATTTCCAATTACAAAAGCTTGTCATTATACTCTTGGGGTCAATCTTTTTTCTTAATAATAAGTTAGAACATCTATTTATTTCAAACATTAATTCACTATCACATGTTTTATTGTCTTTGGAGAGCTCGTCTATGTAATCCTGAAAGTTGTAAAAAGCAGTTTTCCAAGGTACCCAAGACGCGGATACATTTTCTTCGAAGACTAACTTTAGCTCTTCTAAGAGTGTTTTTTTCATATTATGCTTTTATTTTATTAAATGTCTCCATCAGCAGCCCTGTAGCTCTGTTTTACTTTACCGCCGCGTTTCATTTTTAAAAACATATTAACACGAGCCATAGCCCATGAACCACGACTTTGTCCTGGTCTGTGAGAGCCAGAGAATGCCCCTGCCCCACGACGATAAACTTTCTTCAACTGAGAAAGAGTTACTTTTTTTGCTGATTTAGCATTATGCTCTTTGACTTTATTCTTGAGAGCCTGAGTTGTTTTAGCTGAGAATGTTATAGCTGGACCACTTTTGCCCGCGCTACCTTTTTTGTTTTTAGAAGAGCCTCTTCTTCTTTCGCTGGGTGCGGATGGGGTTTGTGCCGCCGACCTTGGGCCTCTTCTTTTTGCTGCTGAAGACTCAAAGTCGGACTCGTTAAAGTGATCCCTGCACTGAATTTCATCTTCGATGGTCATGACCTCAATATAATCTTCTGGGGTCATTTCGTATGAAGCTTTAAATTCTTCTTTTACTTCGTAAGGGCCAGTTCCTTCAGGGTTAACTTTCATACCCTTTTCGCCTTTAGCTTTTTTGAGTTGCTCTGGGGTGGGTGCTCCTTTTTCACCTTTTTTTCTCATCTTCTCTCCAGAGCCGCTTTTGATTCTTTTCTTTTTTTCGTGGATGTTCTTCCATAAGCTTGCGTATTTTTCTTGCATATCTTTTTCGGAAGCTTTGCCTTGTTTCTTTAATATGGATTTTTGCAATGCTGGTGGAAGTTTTTTTTGTTTTTCAGTTAAGCCTTTAGATGATTTTTTATCGTCGTCGTCAGCTTCTTTGGAATCTTTGTCTTCTT
>CAACVC010000199.1_pt1 | contig 11764 bp, 6 predicted proteins | sample 2381761 | NCBI WGS metagenome assembly CAACVC01 (sample SAMEA5211966, study PRJEB30684) | marine metagenome | biome: Marine; feature: Epipelagic; material: Water | collected 2015-10-15 | depth 45 m
AAAAGCAAACTCAAATAAAGACCAAAGCGATTTATATTATATAGATTCTGTTTTGGTTACTACTTGTTGGAACAATAACGATGATGTTTTCGACAAGAATCAAGTTTGGTCTGCTAGAAAGACTCCTGAAGACAAACCCTTCAACCTTGAACATGATGAACACGATATACTTGGTCACATCACAGGCAACTGGGTTATAGACGATTCTGGCAATATACTAGACGATTCAGAAGAGAATCTTCCAGACACATATCATATTGTCACTAGCTCAGTAATGTACAAGCATTGGACAGACCCAGAATTAATTGTTAGAACTTATAAACTAATTGAGAGCATCGAAGCCGGTGAAAAATTTGTTTCAATGGAGTGCTTGTTTAACGACTTTGATTACGCCATCAAAGCCGAAGATGGTGCTATGCATACCTTGGCAAGAACTGCTGAGAGTGCTTTCTTAACTAAGCATTTACGTGCTTATGGTGGAACTGGTGTATATCAAGGATATAAGATTGGCAGACTACTAAAAAACATTGCCTTTTGTGGACACGGGTTAGTTGCTAAACCAGCTAATCCTTCTAGTATTATTTTTGATAAATTTAAACCTTTTATTGCGCCTACAGAGGGTAGTCTTCAAATGTTTGATAACATACCTTCGGCAGTCGCAAAAGATTCTTCAGAAGAGGAGACAGAAAAGATGGCTGATATCAATGTAGATTTCTATAAGAAACAAGTTGATGAGCTTAAGGCTTCTGTCGATAGTCTGAGCGCTACCAACAAAGAGCTTCAATCAAAGCTCTCTGAGGCTGGCGTGAAAGAATACGAAGCAAAGATTGCCGAACTGGAAGCGACACTAGCTGCCAACCTAGAGGCAATTGAAGCGCAGAAGTCTGAACTACAACAGGTTTCGGAAACGGTTTCCGAAGCTAACCAGAAAGTCGAAGAAGCGGAAGCAAAACTTGCTGAAGCAGAAACGGCTAAATCCGAAATTCAGAGCAAATTAGACAAAATCGAAGCAGAAAAAGTTCGTTCACATCGAATCTCCGCATTAGTGGAAGCCGGTTTGGAAACTGAAGAAGCTGAAGCAGCAATCGAAAAGTTTGCTGAACTTAACGATGAACAGTTTGATGCTCTAGCTCTGATGGTCGCACCAAAAGACGAAGACAAGAAGAAGAAGAAGAAGGAAGAGGGTATTCTTGATAAAGATATACCTATGGGTGGTAAAAAGCCTAAAGCTTCTGAAACTGAATCTGAAACTTCGGATGAGGAGCAAGAAGAAGACATTACTGAGGATGCCGCTGAAGCAGCTGCTGATGATGCAGACCTTGATAATGTTGAAACGTTGGATGAAGTTAGCCTTGCCGCCTCTGGCGATGGGGAAGACGAAGTCCAAGAAACCAGAGCTGCTCTTAGTGAGTTAATCGCTCAAAAATATCTTCAAACTACTAAGTAACTTCAGTAGAATTTAAGGAGAACCAAAAAATGGCTCTTAAACCAGACCGACATGAAGTAGTCACCGACATCTCGTTCTTTATGAATGAGACTGCCGAACGTGGCGTCATAGTCGTTCACAATACAGCAGGCTCTGGAGCAGCGATGGATGATGGCAACGCAGTTGTACAGATTCCAACAACAGCTTCGGGTACTCACCCAGCGGGCATGCTTTTGAATGACGTTGTTAACATTGACCTTACTCGCCAACATCTGAACCAACATCAAGATGAAGTTCAGAAGGGCGGTAAAGTTACCTTGCTGAAGCAGGGTTGGGTTGTCAGTAACAAGTTGGAAGTTAATTCCAAACCTACGGTTGGCGCACCCGCCTTTTACGCTTCTTCCGGACTTCTTTCTACCACTAATCCAATCAGCGCCGAAGGTCAACCCACAGCGGGAACAGACACAAGGGCACAGGTTGTTGGTAGATTTTTAAGTACAGAAGATGCGGATGGCTACGCCAAGGTTTATATCGACATCAACTAATAAAATCTAAGGAGATTTTGATAATGACCGATAAAGTCTTTACGCCAACCGTTGAAATGAATGAGGTTCTGAAAAGTTCTGGCTCTCATAACAAAGAAACGGCTTTGGCCGCAACAGCCGAGCTTGCAAGAGCTCTTGAACTTCCTTTACGGAAGGGCTTGTTGTCTGGGGATATCCTCAACAATATTTTTGAACCTATCCGAATGGAACCCGGTGCTTCTACCGAGTTTCCTTTGGATTTCTTGTCTCCCGGTAGTGAAAAGGATTTTGTAGCATATACGATTCCTAATCACGGTCGTATTCCGGAAAGACATGTCGAAGGCGACTATGTTATCGTTCCGACTTATGATATTGGTGCTTCAATTGATTACCTTCTTAAATACGCTCGCGACGCCCGTTGGGATGTTGTAGGTCGTGCTATGGAAGTAATGGAAGCTCAATTTACTAAGAAGATGAACGATGATGGTTGGCACACCATTCTTGCCGCAGGCGTTGACCGTAATATCATCGTTTTTGATAGCGATGCTGCTGCTGGTCAGTTCACCAAGAGACTTGTCTCTTTGATGAAGACTGTCATGCGAAGAAACGGTGGTGGTAACTCGTCTTCTCTAAACCGTGGTCGTTTGACCGACGTTTACCTTAGCCCAGAGGCTATGGAAGACATCCGTAACTGGGGTGTTGACCAAGTTGATGAAGTAACACGTAGAGAAATCTATGTCGCTGAAGACGGTGCTATTAACCGAATCTTTAGTGTAAATCTTCATGACCTCGACGAGCTCGGAGAAGGACAGGAATATCAGAAGTTCTACTCAAATGAACTTACTGCTTCTCTTCCTTCTGGCGATGTTGAAGTTGTTGTTGGTCTTGACCTTTCTCGAAACGACTCATTCGTGATGCCGGTTCGTCAGGAAGTTCAGATTTTTGAAGACGACAACCTGCACCGTCAAAAGCGCGCTGGTTTCTATGGTTGGGCTGAACAGGGTTTCGCTGTTCTCGACAATCGTAGAGTCTTGCTGGCCTCGCTGTAATACGAGTGGCCTCAACAAAATTGGGAGCTGGTGGCAGTATTGCTGCCGCTCCCTTTTTTATTATCAGGATTACAAGGATACGTTAAATGGCCCTTAGATTAAACGACCGTGTTTTAGAGACAACTACCAGCACCGGAACAACATCCATAGAGCTTTCAAATCAAGCTCCTAGTGGTTTTGTGACATTTCAGTCTGGGGTTAGTCATAACAATTCTACATACTACGCCATCGTTCATCAAATAACTGATGAATGGGAGGTTGGCTACGGAGTATTCGCATCTGGAGATGACGCTTTTCCAGCTCAGGGAGATGCTCCTGTTCTAACAAGAACTTCTATTATAGCCAGTAGTAATTCTAATAGTGCTGTAAGTTTCACAGCAGGAACAAAAGACGTATTTGTTACTTATCCTGCAGCACAATCTATATTCCTTGACCAAAATGGCAATTTAGCTATAGGGAGTGGTCTAGGCGGTATCGTATCTAATACAAAATACAGAGTGATTGCTGATGGTGATATAAGAGCTTCTGGAGTCAATGCTGGAAGTGGTATTGTAATTGAAAGCCTTTCTAGTCCACCAAGCACAGGAAATCTCACAGAAAGACTATATAACGTTGACGGAACTCTTTACTGGGAAGACGAGGTTCTTTCTAGTACAAGTAACTTATTTAATATATCAGCAAGCTCAGGTGTTGGCCACATACCAATAGCCATGGGTTCTGGTATAAACATCGTAGGCGGAACAAATATTGTTACAAGCCTACAAGATGGTGGAAATGGCTCTGGTGTAATCACCATAGATGCTCCAAACATTGGAACTGAATTATATATATCAGCAGACCATGTTCCAGCAAGTGGTACACATGGATATCTACCAACAGGCACATACACTGACAGAAGCCTTGAAATATCTATTGGCTCAGGTATCTTATTCAGAGGCGGTACAAATATAGAGACAATGCTCACAGATGAGGGCACTGGTTCTGGCATAATCACAATTAATGCAACAAATAACTATACAGCCGGAACAGGCCTTCTTCTAGGTGGGCCTAGTGGGGTTGAGTTTAACGCTGTACCAGCTTCGATTGCGAACTCTGGTATAGTTAAGCTCTCAAACATTGTCACTAGTGATTCTGGAGTAGCTATAACTCCATATGGTGTTCAGCAGGTTATCTCTTCTGGAACTATGAATTATCTGCAAATTGGAGCTCACAATACACACGGAGCAGACAATGGCACCGGCAAATTTACACTTGCTAATGCTTCTGGAATTTTGCTTAGCGGAGGCAACAATATATCAGTGTCTCTACATGACTCAGATGGTTCTGGTATTTTTAAGATAGATGCCATAGGAGTTGCCGAAGGGGTTGCTGGAACAGGAATCAAGATAGATTCTTCAGATAACTCTATAAACCTTGATGTAGAAAAACTTCCTAGCGGATGCTTTAGTCCAAATGGAGCCCCTGAAGATAATGATAAGATTATTATCTATGATGAAGACACAAATGGAATTTATAAAATTACCGTATCTGGATTGGCTGCTAATGGTAGCTTTGCTGATTCAGACAAGTTTAAGTTTGTAAAGACACAAAATGATTCTGGGTATACTTTTGAGAGGCAGCTGGGCTCAGCAATAACTGCAGTAGGAAAGGATACTCTTAATCTAGTTGAGGGTACAGGTATCTTCCTTGAATTAGATACCAATAATGATGCAATAAGATTTTCTACCAGCGGGCTAGGCTTAGGTGCTCAGGATGGAATAGAGCCTACAAATATCACGCTTGGCTCAGGGCTTTATTTCGCAGCTGGTGCTGGAATGCAAATTGTGCTTTCTAAGTCTAATGGTTCTGGTGTCTTAACATTTGATGCTTCTGCTGCCGGTAGCACAACTGCTAGTGGTAATGCCTTTAAGACAATTGATGTGAATGATGCAGATTCAGGTTTTAGCTGGGGTGCTGACGATGTTGGTGCTAGTGGAGATGCAGAAACTTTAAAACTTGTAGCTGGAAAAGGTATTGAGTTAGCTTCAGACAGTGAAAATAGAGCTATTAGAATTACAGCGCCTAGTGGTGTTGATTTTGCTGCCACTGGAACTATGAGCAGATTGTTCATAGGGGCTCAAGATGGAGACACAGGTTCACTATTACATCAGCTTAATGATGGCTCAGGTATTTATTTTGCTGCGGGTAACGCTGCTATAAATGTTGTTCTGTCTGATACAGATTCTGGTAGCGGAGTTGTAACAATATCTCACGCAGATACTTCTAGCCAAGCCTCTGTAGATAATAGTGGAAATGATTTTATTCAAGATATTGTTTTAGATGAATGGGGTCATATTACTTCTATTGTTAGCGCTTCAGCTTCTGCTTCGGCAGGAGGTGGTGGAGCGGCAGCTTCTGGTTTGAACGGTCAGGTTCAATATAATAACAATGGTTTCCTTGGTGGTGCATCGGGTCTTTACTACGATGATACCACTAGCAGAATTGGAATAGGCACATCTTCTCCAAGAACTGCTCTTCACATTGTAGGTACTGGTTTGGGGGGCAGTATTCCTAATGGAGATTCTCAAAACCCAAAACCAAGACCTGAGTGGCCTTCAAATGCAAACTACTTGCAGGGTGGATTAACAATAGAGAATACCTATTTTGGTGCAGACAGTGTACAAAACCAAAGAGGTGGTTTCATAACACCTTATTATGGTGGTGGTTTGATAATAAGTTCTCTAAGGAATTCTGACCAAATATTAATAGGCCCAAGTGGTGTTAATGGAATAATTATAGATGGCGAGAGAAGCGAGGCTGTAGCAGAGGAAATTCCTAGAATATCTTTGACAGGTAGTTCTAGAACCTCAGCCGTGAATATAAACAACAGTCTTTCCGTGTCTGTTAGTGGTGCTGCTGGAAAAGGTACTAGAACGCTTGGTGAAACACAAAACGTTGTTCTTTTTGATACAAAACATTTGTCTGAAAGCGGAACGATTAACCTACCAGAGGCTGCTGACGCTGTTGCCGGTCGTGTATATACGATTAAGAGAATGGGAATGTCCCCTTCTGGTGTCAGAATTATTCCGGGTGGAAGTTCTAAGATTGATAATGACAAAACAGAAGAAACTCTTTGGGTAGAGGGAGACTGTGTTACATATATATGCGCAACTGGAACAGATGGTTCTTATGGATGGCATTCTACTCACAAAAGCTTCAAGCCACACTCTGCGCTTGTCAGGTCAACAATTGAGCAAAGAATAGGTGAATTTAAACGTACACAAATCCTATTTAACGATGTATCTCAGTCCTCTCCTAGTGGAATGGTTGAGTTTAATTCTGATAGCGACGGAGTGGAAAATCTTTCAAACCCATCGAGTTATGACGGTATTCCTTATCATGATTCATATTATGGGACAATGACAGAAGGTTTTGGTAGTGGTATTAGAGTTAGAAGAGATGGTTGGTATAGAGGATGGGGTAAAGTATGTGTTGGAAGAAGATTTAAGCACAGAGACAATCTAACCCTAATCATTTCAAAATATAATAAAAATCAAGACAAACTAATTGAGGTTGCTAGGACAATAGAACATATATATGGAAGTGGTAGTGGTGATAGCACATGGACTACCGTAGACGGTATTTTCTACGCTAAGGCTGGAGACTTCCTAGTTTTAACAACATTTTCAGACCATGATGCAAGCGATGAAAATATCACAAACAATAGAAGATACATGTCTAACACATGGTCTAACAACTCGTTTCTTTCTGTTCAAGAAATCCAAGACCCTAATGAAACGACCAGTATGGTATCTGATGATGATAGACCAGAAGGATAGGTGATTTAAAAATGTCAGCAAAAATAAAACTTACAGGTCATGACGACACATCTGAAATCCTACGTCTAGCGGGCACAGATGCAGTAAAGTCAAAAGCGATTATAATTTCAGGAAACATATTAAGAACAAAAGGTGTTTCTCAAAAAAAACTCGATGCCGCCTACGAAGAATACAAAGAAAATTCAGAAGAATTTTTGTTGACAAAATATAGAAGAGCATCTGTGAAGGAACAGGTGGAAAGAGCTATTGATTTGGTAGAAGCTTTATATCCATTGGAGATACAGAGAGCCTTTAGGGTTATTTATGATTCTTCTGGACAAAACAGAAAAGATTATATACAACCGCTTTTCGACTGGATTGACAGTGTAATACTAGCAGCATCAAAAGCATCTTTGAGACTTTCTAAAATAAAGACAGTAGAAAAAATACTAAAGTATAAAATAGACCTTTCGTCATTCCAAGAGACGGACCCAGATGTAACTATAGAAGAAGCATTAAAAATAAAGGACTAGGAGAATAAAATGGTAGACAGGAACCATTCAGATTTAAATTCTATTATATCCTCTGGGTTGGCAGATAACTCAAGTGGTCTTATAACTGCTGAACTTCTTAGAAATATAATGACTGATACAGTAGATACTATGTTTAGTATCACGCAGTCTTCGGGTACAAACTTTAATCTTTCTGGAGATACAGGCCCCGGACACCTTGTGCTTGCTCAATCCTCTGGAATAAGAATCGTTGGCGGAACAAATGTTTCTACTGCTCTTTCTGATTCAGGAGACGGTTCTGGTACTGTTACAATTAGCACGACTGGGGCAATGAACCATTTGATGTTAGAAGCCAGCGACGGAGCTTCTCCTATCAAGCTAATGGACGGCTCTGGACTAAGAATCGCAGCCGGAGATAATATAACAACAGTTCTTTCCGATGCAGGAAATGGCAGCGGGGTTGTCACAATTTCTGCCTCTGGCGCTTTTATGTCAAACTTTAAACTTGCAGCAGGGGATGAAGCTGGAGTTGTAGAAATAGTTGATAGCTCTGGCATTAGGGTTGCTGGAGGAGATGGTATAAGTGTCTCTCTTGAAAGCGATAGTGGTTCTGGCGTATACACAATTACTTCAACGGCTGTCAACGACTTGGGTCTTGGAGCAGATAATATAGATACATTCGGTTCTCTTACTATGCAGAACCAGTCTGGAATCAAGATTGTAGGTGGCGATAATATAGATGTTGTTTTGAGTGATTCAGATACAGGTTCTGGTGTTTTCACTATCTCAACTACTGGCGTTGGAACTAGAATGCTGCTTGGTGCTCAGGATGGCTTGTCACCAATACAGTTAGAAAATGGCTCAGGCTTATTCTTTGCAGCCGGAGATAATGTTACCGTAAGCCTTTCAAATGCAGATGGCGGAAGTGGTGTTGTTACCATATCTACTACTGGTGTTGGTACAAGACTTATGCTTGAAGCTAGTGATGGTAGAGAAGCAATTCAACTGGGAGAAGGTTCTGGAATACGAATTGCTGGTGGGGATGGCATTCTAACGACGCTTTCAGATGCAGATGGTGGTAGCGGTATTATTACTGTTGTTCATGATGACACATCTTCTCAAAGTTCTGTAAACAATTCAGGTAATACTTTTATACAAGATATTACGCTTGACGGATTTGGTCATATAACTGCAATTACTAGTGCATTAGCTGAGACTGGTAATATGACTAGCTTTTTTGCTGGTGCAAGAGATGGAGAAACAGCCCTAGAATTAGCCAATGGCTCTGGTTTATTTTTCGATTCTGGCGACAATGTAAGCGTAGTTGCTTCTAAGTCAAATGGCTCTGGTGTTATTACGATATCTTCAACCGATACTATTGAGCCTGCTATTGCTACTGGAACAATGAGTAGGCTTATGCTAGGGGCTCAAGATGGCGAGAGTGTCCTTCAGCTTACTGACTCGTCTGGGATTCATTTTGCTGCCGGTGACAATATAAGCATTACACTAAATGCTAGTGAAAACAATGGGTCTGGAGTTGTTACTATAAGCTCTGCCCACCCCACAATTGATAATAGCACGAGTTCTGTGTTCAAAGGAACAAGTGGTATATTTGGAAATACATTTATTCAAGGGGTAGAGATTGATAGCAATGGGCATATTATTAACCTAGCATCTGGAACTGTTGAGCTTCCTAGCGGAAATATATTCTCTAGATACGATGTGGCGGATAGTGATTCTGGTTTTAGTTGGGGATTAGACCAAGTAAAAACGTCTGCTAGTGGCGATGTTCTTAAGCTAATCGCCGGTGCTAATATTGAGTTGTATTCGGATGCAACCAATAAGGCTATAAAGATTGATGCCAACGATACAGTTGGAACGGGAACTATGAGTTGCCTTAAGATTGGAGCTAGCGACGGTCTTGAACAACTACAGCATCTTCAAGATGGTTCGGGAATATTCTTTGCTGCTGGCGACAATATGACAATTACTTTGACCAACAATGATGCTGGTAGCGGTATATTAACATTCGCTGCTAGTTCTAGTGGTGGTGATGGCACAGCAACAAGCGGAAATGCATTTACCACAATTTCTGCTGGTGGTGATTCTGGTTATACTTGGACGAGTACAACCAATATAGTTGCCGATGGTGATGCTGACACCTTGTCTGTTGTTATGGGCAGCGGTATTAGGATAGACACCGACGCTAGCAGTGACGCTATTAGATTTTCTGTTAGTGGGGCTTTGCCTCTGGCTACTCATCCAAGCATAAGTGCTGCGAGTTCGTCCGATAATGACTCAAACACTTTCATACAAGACATTACCCTCGATGCTTACGGTCATATTACGGCGATTGGCACAAACACAGTACCTAGCGGTAATTACCATCCAATAATAGATTCTTCCAACAGGCTTGACGCCACATTGATTGGGGCTAATGGTAATGTTTCAAACGCAGAATTTGGCTACTTGGCAAGCGTAAGCTCTGATATACAAACTCAGATAGACGCCAAAGGCTCTGGAACAATGAGCAAGTTCCACATCGGCTCTACAACTCAAGTTGACCCGAATCAAATCAGTATCGGTGATGGCTCAGGGTTGTTCTTTGCCGCCGGTGACAACATGACTATTACCACAACGAACACAGACGGTTCTGGTGTGATAACATTTGCTTCAACTGCCAGTGGAGGAAGTGCTAGGTCTGTTGCTGGAGACACTGACAATGGTTTAATTACTTGGGTTACAAGTGACAATACCTTTGCTGCTGAATCCAATCTGACTTACGATGGAACAACACTAAAAGTAGCTGGTCTACAAGGTAACAATCCCGGCGTTCCATTTATTGAATCTGATGGGATTATATATGGCTCTGGTATTTCGACGGGTGCATCTGGCTTAAGGATAGCTGGAGTAGCGGTAACTTCAACAGCCACCGAACTTAATTATGTTGATGGCGTAACTTCTGCGATACAAACCCAATTAGACACTAAGGGTTCAGGAACAATGAGCCGTCTCAAGATTGGTGCTAGTGACGGACTACCTCAACTGCAGCAGCTTGGAGACGGTTCTGGCTTGTTCTTCGCTGCCGGCGACAACATGACCATCGCACTTACTAATAATGATGCTGGTAGTGGCATAATAACTTTTTCTTCTGCCGTTCCTGTAAACAATCCCACATTTACTGGGAATATTACAATAGGTAGCGCCGAGATAAGCGAAACGGAATTAGAAATACTCGATGGAGCTACGCTTACTACAACAGAACTGAACTATGTTGATGGTGTTACATCGGCTATTCAGACTCAGCTTGATGCCAAGGGCTCTGGAACAATGAGCCGATTAAAGGTTGGTGCAAGTGATGGTCTTCCTCAACTTCAGCAGCTAGGAGACGGCTCTGGCTTGTTTTTCGCTGCTGGCAGTAACATGGCAATCACCCTGACGAATAATGATGCTGGTAGTGGTATTTTAACTTTTGCTTCAGACGTAAGCACAAACAACCCAACATTTACCGGAAACATTACTATAGGTAGTGCTGAAATCAGCGAGACCGAACTGGAGATACTTGACGGGGCTACGCTTACTACAACTGAATTAAATTATGTTGACGGCGTAACATCTGCAATTCAAACTCAACTAGACGCTAAAGCTGCCGTAGCTTCTCCCACATTTACAGGTGTTGTGACTACTCCAAGATTGGTAGTTACCGCCTTAGCTGGGAATACAGGAGGTATACCTCATATTGATTCAGACGGAATTATATATGGGTCTGGTGTTTCAGCGGGTCCTTCAGGGTTAAGGATAAATGGAACTGCAATTACAGCAACGGCAGCAGAACTAAATTTGATTGACGGAGGTGCTACTGTTGGGACTACGGCAGTAGCTGATGGAGACGGTATCATTCATAATGACGATGGCACTATGAGAGTGACAACTGTCCAAACATTTGATACCTACTTTGCTCAGACAACAAAGACATTAACAAATAAAACGCTAACAAGTCCAACAATAACCAGCCCAACAATAACAGGCACTACTACACTTGCTTCTGGCGTTACTATTGGTTTGCAAGATAATGACACCTCAGATGGTTATAGTCTTGAGGTTGCAGGTCAGATTGGAGCGTCTGGTGTTGTTGTTGCTCCAATTACAGCCTCGGATGGCGCTACAGTTACTTTTGACCTTAAGAGGTCTAGCTTCCATATGGTTACGCTTGGGGGTAATAGAACCCTAGCCGTTGAAGATGCTAAGGTTGGACAAAAATTCATTATTAGACTGCAGCAAGACGGAGCAGGAAGTAGAACTGTGACTTGGTTCAACGGTATTAGATGGGCGGGAGGAGGAACGGCGCCGACGCTTACAACAACAGCAAATCAAGCAGATTCCTTTGGCTTCATAGCAACCAGTGGAACAACTGACTTTGATGGATTTATTATAGGACAAAACATATAGTGAGACC
>CAACVC010000265.1_pt1 | contig 11729 bp, 15 predicted proteins | sample 2381761 | NCBI WGS metagenome assembly CAACVC01 (sample SAMEA5211966, study PRJEB30684) | marine metagenome | biome: Marine; feature: Epipelagic; material: Water | collected 2015-10-15 | depth 45 m
GATGTACGACTCATTAATGGATGTGCTGGTAACCGTTAAAACAGAAATAGCAAAATTATGACAACAAAAAATAACAAAATGAAAATAGTGGTACGCAAAATTGCAGACCTTGTGCCAGCAGATTACAACCCACGCGAATTAACACCCAAGCAAAGACAAGAACTAACAGCAAGCCTGGAAACATTCGGATTAGTAGATCCAATATTAGTAAACAAACATCCAGACAGAAAAAATATTATAATAGGGGGGCACCAAAGAGTTAAAGTATGGCAAACACTCGGAAACGAAACGGTGCCAACCGTAGAATTAAATTTAAACCTACAGCAAGAGAGAGAGCTCAATGTAAGATTAAACAAAAACACTGGACAATGGAACGACGAAATGCTCGCGCAATTTTTTAAAAAAGACGAGCTGATAAATTGGGGATTTGAAGACGAAGCCTTAAACTTTATGGAAGATGACATAATAACAAACGGCGAAGTAGATGATGACTATGCACCAGAAGCACCAACGGAACCAGAAAGCAAACCTGGAGACCTTTGGATATTAGGAGAACACCGCCTACTTGTAGGAGACAGCACAAACCCAAACGATGTAGCTAAATTAATGGAAGGAGCAAAAGCACACATAGTATATACAGATCCTCCATACGGCGTAAGTTACAAAGGAACCAACTTTGAAATTATAAAAAACGACAAACTAAGAGATGCAGCATTAATGACATTCTTAACAAAAGCATTCACAAACGCCTACAATCACACAATAGAAAACCCAGCTATATATTGTTTTTATGCCAGCAAAACACATATTGAATTTGAACAAGCCTTAAATTTCTCTGGATTTGATGTGAAGCAACAATTAATATGGCAAAAAGGTTTTAATCTCGGTCGAAGCGATTATCACTGGAGCCACGAACCAATGCTATATGCTATAAAAAAAGGAAGCAACTCAAAATGGTATGGAGACCGAACACAACAAACCACTCTAACTAAACAAACAAAAGAATACGACAAACTAAAAAAAGCGGACCTGGTCAAAATATTAGAAGCACTACACGATGGACAAACAGTATGGCAAATTAAAAAAGATGCAGCAAGCACATACCAACACCCAACACAAAAACCAGTAGAACTCGGAGTGCGAGCATTAGAAAATAGCACAAAACGCGGACACAAAGTGCTGGACCTTTTTACTGGAAGCGGAAGCACAATGATAGCTTGCGAAAAATATGGTCGACAATTTTATGGTATGGAATTCGATCCAGTATATGCAGACGTTATCAAAAATAGGTGGCAAACATTCACTGGCAAAAAAGCGATTAAAAAATGAAAACAATAGATATTAATAAAATCCAGGAAGCAGACTATAACCCCAGGAAAATAACAAAACAGCAAAAGGACCAAATAAAACAATCGCTGCAAAAATTCGGTTTTGTTAATCCGCTGGTTATAAACACAAACCCAAAAAGAAAAGGCGTTCTTATTGGCGGACATCAACGTTTGAATATAGCCAAAGAAATAGGAATGACCGAAGTGCCAATATACGAAGTCGACTTAACGCTTGAAGAAGAAAAAGAATTGAACATACGACTAAATAAAAATACAGCTGGATGGGACTGGGATGCATTAGAAAAACACTTTGAAGATGACGAATTATCAGCCTGGGGATTTGCCAGCAAAAAAGAAATAGAGGATCAAGTATTCATAACAGAATTTGAAAGCAACGACGAAACAGAAATGCCAATCGTTCCAGAATTTAATGAGAGATATAATGCATTTATAATTATTTGCGAAAACGAAATAGACGAATTAAATCTGCGCAATATTTTACAATTAACAGAAACACACAAAAGCAACACAGATAGCAACATAGGAAAAAGCAACATTATAACAGCTAAAAAACTAATGGAGCAATGGGACAAATTAAGATAGTCATACCAACCGCTGATAGAGCAAACACCGTATACCCTAAAATACCAGGACAAATTCTATGCGTACCAAAAAACCAGGAAGACGAATATAAAGCACACAATGACTGCGAGATAATAACACACCCAAAAATAAAAGGATTAGCTTTAAAACGACAATGGATACTTGAAAAATTCAAATCGGTTTTTATGCTTGATGATGACATAACAAAAGTAGAACGAGTATATACCACCGACAACGAGCACGCGCATATGAACTGGTATGAAGCAGAACAGCGAATCCAGGAAACATACCAAACAGCAAAACAAGCTAATATTTATTTATTCGGTTTTAACGATACGCCAAACCCAAAACACTACAAACCATTTAAACCAATACAACTGACTGGATACATAAACGCCTCGGCATTTGGAATAATAAAAAACGATAAATTATATTTTACAAATGAAACAACGGCAGCCGAAAGTCACTGGCTAACTTTATTAAATGCATATTATTACAGAAAGTGCTATATTGACAACCGCTACCATTTCAGACAAAAATTGAATTCAACCTTTACGCTTGATGGCGGACAAGCAATGAACCGAACAATGGAAAGCGAAAAAAACGATACAATGTTTTTGAAAAAAATGTTTGGAACAGCAGTAGAAATAAAAAAAGGACAAAAGGACGGTAAGCGACTGCACAAATACCAAAGAACAATAAAAATACCATTTTAAAATGAATTATATATATGCTTTAATATGCCCCATAGAAAAAGTGCCGCGATACATTGGTAAAACAAAAAACCCAAAAAGTAGATACAAGCAACACATAGCTGGAGCAAAAAAGAAACAAACCACAGCAAAAGAAAAGTGGTTACATTCCCTAACAGCAAAAAATTTGCAACCAATACTTAAAATCTTAGTAAGCGAAGCGAACGAAACTAAAGCAAGAGAACTCGAATCATTCCACGTACGTACACACATCAAAACAGTTTACAATATGCACGATCCCAAAAAGGGAGCTAAAGCAATAAAAGATAAAGACGGTAAATTAAAAGATGGGAAAAGGTCGTAAAAAAATACCTACTCGCGTAAAAGAAATGCAAGGCACAATAGAAAAAAGCCGCCTGGTAGAAAACGAAATGACCGCTGAATTATGTGCAACAATTCCACAAGCACCAGAATGGCTAAGTGAAGTCGGACAGCAAGAATGGCAAAAAGTAACTCTTGAATTGTTCAACAAACAAATGCTGCACAAAATAGATCTAAGATTAATAGAAGCATACTGCAACGCGATTGCACTGCACATAGAAACAGAGCAAATGCTACGAGACAAAGGCAGAATTCAAATATTTAAAAACGCTGATGGATCACTAAAACATATGCAAGCGGTGCCATATCAAAAAATAGCAAACGATGCACTCGATAGAGCGTTAAAACTTGCTACACAATTTGGAATGACACCTACAGCAAGAACCAGCATAAGCCAACCAACGATACAACAAAATAATCAATATAATTTCTTTAATGAGTAAATACCACTTTGATGAACACGCAGCAAACCGAGCGGTAGCATTCATAGAAACTATGATAACTCACTGCAAAGGAGAATGGAGCGGTCAACCTTTTATATTAGAAGACTGGCAAAAAGAGCAAATTATAAAACCAATATTTGGATGGAAGCGCAAAGATGGAACCAGGAAATATAGAACGGTCTACATCGAAATACCACGTAAAAACGGCAAGTCAAATATTTGTGCTGCTTTAGGAATTTATATGCTTTTCGCAGACACAGAACGAGGTGCAGAAATATACTCAGCTGCTGGAGATACTGGACAAGCAAAAATAGTATTTGACATAGCAAAGCAAATGGTAGCGCAAAATCCAGAACTTGCAAAGCGAGCTAAAATATTACAAAACAGTATTATAAACCCAAGCAAGGGAAATTTTTATAAAGCAATATCAAGCGACAGCAAAACTAAACACGGCTTCAATTCATCTTGTATAATTATCGACGAATTACACACACAACCTAATAGAGATTTATGGGACACATTAACGACAAGTACTGGAGCGCGACGAGAACCGCTAACCGTCGCAATTTCAACAGCTGGCTATGACAAAAACTCTATATGTTGGGAGGTGCACGATTATGCTCAAAAAGTCAAAGATAAAATAATTAAAGATGATACCTTCCTACCAATATTATATGCAGCTGACGAAGCCGATGATTTCACACTTGAGGAAACCTGGAAAAAAGCAAACCCAGGATACGGTACAATTATAAAAAAAGAATACCTACAAAAAGAAGCTGAAAAAGCCAGCGAAATAACAAGCTACGAAAATACCTTCAGACGATTACATTTGAATCAATGGACCACCAACCAGACACGATGGATAAGTGACGAACTATGGATGAAAAATGATAAGGGACCAATTGACTATAATATTTTAAAAAACGAAATATGCTACGCTGGACTTGACCTCGCCAGTATTCGAGATTTGACAAGTTTAGTGCTGGTATTCCCAAGACCAAATGAAGAATTTATAATTATACCGTATTTCTTTACGCCAAAAGATACAGCATTTATAAGAAGCCGCCGAGACAAAGTCGATTATTTGAAATGGCACAAAGAAGGACATATGGAACTAACTCCAGGAAATGTGACAGATTACGGATACATAAAAAACAAGATATACGAGATTGCAGAAACATACGATCTAAAAAAAATAGCGTACGATAGATGGAATAGCAGCCAATTAATCCTGGATATTTATGACGAAGGGATACCTTGCGAACCCTTCGGTCAAGGATTTGTATCAATGAACCAGCCTTGTAAAGAAATCGAGCGTATGGTTTTAGAGAAAAAAATAAATCACGCTGGACAACCAGTGCTAAGATGGAATATGAGCAACCTACAAATGAAGCAAGATCCAGCCAATAACATCAAAATGGACAAAGCCAAATCAACCGAAAAGATAGACGGAGCGGTAGCAATGGCAATGGCAATCGGCGCAATGATGAACGATGATAAAGACGAGGAAAGCACTTACAACGATAACGATATTTTGTTTTTGTAAAAAATAGTGGTTACATACCCCACACGACCTCAAAAAAAACCAAAAAAAAACGCTTTATTTTTGTTAAAAACTTGCAGGTTTTCAAAACTAATGTTATATTAGCTAAGAATTAAAAACAAACACAAAAACACAAAAAAATGAGAACAACAAAACAATTTAACAGACACGAAGAAATGACACCACTAACAAGAGATCTAATTTTAGATTTAATTAGAAACCCAAAATTCAGAGACATACAAAACAACCTATACGGATTGTATGACGGTTATTTTTACGGACCAAAATTACAAGCAAAAGCAAACGACACAAGCCTACCAACAGAAGATAGAATACAACTACAATCTTTGATAGACACAATCAAAGGATACAAAACACTAAAAGAAATCGACTGGGTAATTTAAAATAAAACACTAAACCAGGGAGGGGAAACCCTCCCACAATTCACAAAACAATGAGCGTACAACTTTACACAAAACAAGAAATCAATAATTTTATTAAAAACGAAGCACAAAACACATTAGAAGAAAGAGCAATATGGTATGGATACATTGCGAACATTACAGCTTACAACGTCCAATACCAGGAAAATATCCAAATTGACTTTGAAGATGAAACCTTAGCAGAAGATATGGAATACAGAACAGTCGGAGGATTATTATACAACTGCTACACCAACGCTGGCAATTGCTTTTTAGCAAACGAATGGATAAAGATACTTGAACAGATAGCAGAACGAACCAAAGTAGAATACTAACAAACTTAAACATTAAAACAATGACAACAAACACAATGACACAAATCGCAAGAGAAATCGCACTTAAAACATTAGGTCGCGAGGGAGACAAAGGAAGCTGCGTAATTGGAATGAAACTGACATACCAAAACGACACAATACAAAAACAAATCTGCCAAGGAAGCGTAACAAACCAGGTAGCATTTATGAATATTATACAACATTTCACAGATGTGCATAAATTAAGATTTGAAGATTTCACAATCCAATACGGACGAATGGACTAAAGCCACGAAAGTCAAATACCACTAAATCGAGACCAGGACCTAAAAAATCCTGGTTTTTTTTATTTAAAAATTATGGTGGTTCAAGTCTAACGCCTAACTTTGCAAAACAAAGTAGCACAATCCCTATGGCTTTATTAGATTTTTTTAAAACAACCAAACGAAATACATCTGGACAGAACTACCTCGCAGCACTCGCTGGTATAGGGACCGACAATAGCGTCGCAATCAACCAAAATACCGCGCTCACATTCTCGGCAGTGTTTGCCGCTGTTCGGATTTTAAGTGAATCAATCGCAAGTTTACCAGTAAACCTTTATAGAAAAACTGACGACGGCACCAGGACAATACAAAACGCAAACCCACTCCAGGCTTTAATATCAGTAGAGCCAAACCAAATGATGACCAGCTATAACTTTTTTCAAGCAATGGTCTCAAATTTAGTGCTGCAAGGAAACGCCTACGCTTTTATATCAAGAGGGAATACAGCAAGACCAGATGCTCTGCATATTTTAGATCCACAAAAGGTTAAGATTTTGCACCACGAAAATGAGGTATTTTATGAAATAGAAAAAGTAGAACTACCAGTACCAGCATCAGAAATACTACATTTCACTGGTTTAAGTTTTGACGGTATCAAAGGAAAGTCGCCAATTGAGGTGCAGCGCGACACTTTAAGCCTTGCGGTATCAGCCAATAAATATGGTGGTCAATTCTTCACAAACGCTGCAACCCCAAAAGGTGTGCTGCAACACCCAGGCAAAATCACTAAAGAAGCGGCTGACAGATTAAGATCAAGCTGGAACCAAAGCTACGGCGGCGTTTATAACGCACACAAAACCGCAGTGCTGGAGGAAGGTATGACTTTTAAAACAATACAAATGAATCCGCAAGATGTGGACTTTTTAAATACGCGCAAATTTCAAGTAAACGAAATAGCTCGAATTTTTAGAATACCGCCGCACCTTTTAGCAGACCTGGAACGCGCAACATTCTCAAATATAGAAGCACAACAGATAGACTTTGTAGTGCACACGGTTCGTCCATACTTAGTAAATATAGAACAAGAAATGAATAAAAAATTACTAAGAGAAAACGAGAAAAAAGATCATTATATTAAATTTTCAGTACAAGGTTTACTAAGAGGAGACAGCGAAGCAAGAGCAAAATACTACCAAACCTTAAATCAAATCGGCGTATTAAGCATTAATGAAATCCGAGCATTTGAAGATTTATCACCAGTAGCTGATGGAGACACACACTACTACCCTTTGAATTTTGCACCAATAAACGAACCTAATACACAAAACAATGGCGATAACGAACTTTCCAAATAAAGGAGATGATAAAAAAATATCGCTAAGAAACAGTGAGGAACCACAGTTTAGTCACTCATATGCAAATAAATTAAAAAACGAATATCCAAAAATATGGAAAGCTGGAGGTAACATAAGAGGAAACCAGGCGTATCAATTATGGACAAAAGCTAAAAAAGGAGAAGACACACCAGCAATAAGAGAATGGATAAAAGAGAGAGAAGCCTGGATAAAAAGGCACTACAGAGACGGTCAAAAATTCAAAAAAGATGTAGAACCAAACATCTCAAATGTTGCTGGAGTAGTAGCGCAAATAAAATGGGGGACGATAGGCAACCTGGGAGAGAGCAAGATGAAATCTGTAATAAACGAGCTCAAAAAAAAACTCGACAAAAAAGAGAAAAAAAATAACAATATGAAAAATCAAGAAATTCAAGAAATTCAAGAACGCCACATTCAAAAAATAGAGGAGACAAATGATGCCTTTATTATTTATTATGGCAAAGCAGAAAAACCAGAAGTAGAACTGCCAATCGAAGACAACTATAAAGATGACGAAGAACGCAAAAGTGTAGAATTTGAAAAGCGAATGACAAAAAGCGACATACAAATGCGCGATGAGCAAAGCAATACAGTCGTAGGTTACGCCGCAGTTTTCAACGCTTTGTCCGAAAATTTAGGTGGTTTCAGAGAAACCGTAAACAAAAGAGCATTTGACGGTCGACTTGAAGACGACGTCCGATTTTTAATAAATCACGACGGTATGCCATTAGGTAGAACTACAGCTGGTACTTTAAGATTGAGCATAGACGAAACTGGCTTAAAATATGAGGTAGATCTACCAGACACACCAACCGCAAACGAATTAAGAACAGCATTAGAACGTAAAGAAATAACACAATCCAGCTTTCAATTTACAGTAGAAGAAGACAACTGGGAAGAAAGAGACGGTCAAATGTTTAGAGAAATAACCAAAGTCGGCAGATTGCTGGATGTAGCTGCGGTCACATTTCCAGCTTATCCAGATGCTACTGTAGCATTACGTAAACTTGAAAACTTTAAAAATACACAAAAGGAAAAAGAAGAATACAAAGCCGAAGAAAAAGACCTACATTATCGTAGTATTAGAGAATTAAAAATTAAATTATTAAACCAAATTAAACCAAATGAAATCAGTTAAACAATTAACAGAAGAACGCGGTGCTATCATAGAAAATATGAATAATATCGTAGACACGGCAAAATCAGAAGCGCGCGAGCTAACAAGCGACGAAGCGTCAAATTTTGATAATTTGTCAGAGCAAAGCGAAGCATTGAATAACACAATCGCAAGAGCGGCAAAAGTGGATGCAATGAAAGCTGAAGCTGCTAAAAAAAATACAGTTTTATCTAAAGAGGAAAACGAAGCAAGAAACAGCTACTCTTTATTCAGAGCAATCAACGGATTGATGAATGGAAACCTTACTGGTTTAGAAGCTGAAATTCAAGCTGAAGCGTCAAATGAAAGTAGATCTGGATTACAAGGTATCGGAATCCCATCTTGGATGACTGAAAAAAGAGCCTACATAGATCAAGCGAACTCAGCAATTGCACCAGTAGCAATTCAAGCATACGCTGATGCATTAAGAGCGGATACTTTGTATGATAAAATCGGTATAAACGACTTAGGAAATCTTGCAGCTAACACAGTAGTGCCAATCACTGGTCAAGTAGATGCAGAATGGGCAGCAGAAAATGGAAACGGAGCAGATCAGTCGGCTGACTTTACCAAAGTGACATTATCACCAAAAAGAGTAAATGCATACTCTAACCTTTCAAGAGTATTATTAGCTCAAAATGGACCAGCAGCAGAAGCGGCAGTATTGAGAGAATTAGGTAGAGCCGTAGGTACACAAATCGATGCGGCATTATTTGCAGCGTCAACAGCTACTAACTACCCAGCAGCTATCGCAGCAGCAAGTAGTATCGGTACATTCACTGAAAGCACAACAGCTGGCGGTGCTGGTTTTATTGCAGACGTTAAAGAAGCAGAGCAAAAATTGGCTGACAGCCACGGATTATCTGGCAACCTTGCATACGTTTGTAACTACAACTTATTAAGCGCAGCTAAAAGCGGTGCGCAAGTATCATCTGTATCACCATTTTATACTAAAGAAGGAGACCAAGGATACATCAACGGTCAAAAAGTATTCTTCTCAAATGCAACTGCAAAAAGTGCTGGTACAAGTGGTGACTGTTTATTCGGTGATTTCGGACGCGTTTATTTCTGCTCTTTCGGACCTTTAGACATCATTGTAGATCCATACAGCGCAGCAACGAATAATGCGGTACGTTTAGTATTGAACCACCACTACGACACTGGAGTAGCAAGCGGTGCATCATTTGTAAAATTTACATCATTAGTGTAATAAGATTGTTTGTTTGTTTAGTTAGAGCGGCGGATTGGCGAAAGCCGTCCGTCAGCTTTAGCTTGACAAAATAAAAAAAAAGATATGGCAATAAATATACCAGGAGAACTACGAGATCCATACGGAAAAGTCGTACTGCAAACCGCAGTAACAGTCGAGCCTTTGACATTGGCAGAAGCAAAAACACATCTGCGCGTTACAAGTAGTGACGACGATACATATATATCGACATTGATAACAGTAGCAAGAGAACTGGTAGAAAAACAAACACGCCAAATATGGACAGCCGCAACATATGATATATTTTATGATGGCTTCCCAGCAGACGACACTATAATAATACCAGACATTACAAATATAACTGTTGATCATGTTAAATATTATAACAACAGCGACTCACAAGTGACCTGGAGTAATACCAATTACTATGTTGCAGAAAACACAAAACCAGCAAGAATAGTAAAAAAAACTAACTCAGACTTTCCTACGACAAGTCAAAGACCAGGAGCCGTAGAAATTAGAGTGACAACAAATACCCCAGTAGGCGGTGTGCCAAAAGCCATCCTCCAGGCGATGCTTTTAATTATCGGTCATTTTTATGAAAACAGACAAGAAGTCGGAGATAGGATATATTATGAATTGCCAAAAGCGTCTGAATTTTTATTAACACCTTACAGAAACTTGACAGTATGATAATAGGTAAAATGGATCGACTGCTGCCGTTTTCAACACAAACAAGAACACAAAATTCATACGGCGAAATGGTTAGTACAACTGGCACTACCACAAATAGATGGTGCGCAGTTAATTATTTAGCTGGCAAAAAAGGATGGGAAACCGACTCATTGATTGCAGAAAAACCAGTCGAGATATTGACACGATACGATGCCACAATAGACACCGATCAAAAAATTACACTGGACAGCGCAACATACTATATAACAAGCATACAGAAAATAAACAGAAACGCTGGACTAAGAATCCTGGCAAAAGCACAAGCAACATCATAATGGCAAATCCAATGACATATGGACAACCAGGCTGGAACAAGCGCGAACTCCAGGAAGTGCGTAGAGCATTAAAAAAGCTATCACCGAAGGACGATAAACACCTTGAGCGAATAGCAAGAATGGCACTTAAAAAAGCTGCAAAACCAATGGTCGAAAAATTAAGAAGCGAAATTAAAAGTAGCAACTTAGATGACACTGGACAAATGAGAAAATCAATAGCAGCAATTCCAGTCAAGAAAAAAGGAATAGCAGTATACGTAGGACCAAGAGTAAAAGGCGCATTCAAAAGCAAAGATAAAAGCGGTTTCTATTTTTACTTTTTGGAGCACGGTTTCACACTTGGTAGAACAGCCAAAGGTAAAAAGCGAAAAGCTGGACCACAATACGATGCCGAAAATTTGCTGGACGAATTAGAACCAATGCAAGGAGAGGTATATAATAATTTTAAATCAGAACTTGAAACAATTATAATGAAACGCTGTATAAAATACGGCTTTAATTTTGGATAATGAATCAGCCAGCAAAAATAATATATAAACTTTTAAGCGACGATGTAACCGTTAGCAGCAAGATAGGAAATAATATATTTCCAAATCAAGCTCCTCCAGGAAGCAAACCGCCGATGATTTTATATGGCGTAAACAACAACAATCCACAAGACTCAAAACTGAGTAGATCAACTATGGATGTTTACGAGGTGCAAATAACAGTGCTGCATAATTCTTACGCAGACTTGATAGAAACATCAAACGCCATAAGACAACAACTGGATCATAAAAAAAATTACACGTTTGAAGATCAAACAGCGCAGCTAATATATTTTATAGAGGAAAATGAAACATTTGATAACGACCTGGATCAAGGCGGTACACATATCAAAAATTTTCTTTTTGGCATAAGAATGGAACAGCCAATATCCTCAAACGATACTATAATGGTATTTGACACAAGAATACAAGGGGCGCAAAGCTCAGCAACTAATAAT
>CAACVC010000267.1_pt1 | contig 11695 bp, 10 predicted proteins | sample 2381761 | NCBI WGS metagenome assembly CAACVC01 (sample SAMEA5211966, study PRJEB30684) | marine metagenome | biome: Marine; feature: Epipelagic; material: Water | collected 2015-10-15 | depth 45 m
GCCGTGGATGGTTTCTTTTTTTCCGTAAGACTGGATAATTTTGGCCTCATATTCAAGCCATTCTTCCCAGCGTTGGTTTACTTTTTCAGAATCACCCAATTGTCTTGCGAATTTAATGAAAGTTGTGTAATGATTGGCCTCAGAAATCATTAAATCATTATAAAAAACTTTTAGTTCCTCATCTTTTATATTTTCTGTCAGTACTTTGAAGCGTTCACAGCTTCGTGCTTCAATCATGGCAGCAAATAACATTTTGTCTATAATAAGCTCCTCACGGGTTCCCTGAACAATAAATTTAAAAAGATCATTTACATAATCGTCTTTGCGGGGTCTGCCTAATGTATAACCTCTTTGTTTGATAATTTCATGTACCTGATTGAAATGATCCAGCTCTTCCTGGGCAATAGCCAATAGTTCTGTTACTATTTCCGGGTATTCCGGAAGCATAGTGATAAGGGTAATGGCATTGGTTGCTGCTTTCTGCTCACACCATGCATGGTCGGTTAATATTTCTCCGAGATTGCCTTCAGCAATGTTTGCCCAGCGTGGATCGGTTGGTAATTTTAGCCTGAACATGAATTATAATTTTTCACAAAATTAAGAATTTGGAGGATGAAATCAGTTATATTTGATAAAATGAGTTCTATGAAAACAGTATTTTTATTAGGCGCCTTTGCAATACTTTCTTCTTGTCAGAAGAATGAAAACCTATCGGCAAAAGTACCCGCAAAGAATAATTCTGAAATTCAGAAGCATTATGTTGATGAAAAATCCAATATACTGAAAGGGAGACTTTTAGTTCCAAAAGGCTTTGCCCGGGAAATAACAAATGAAAATACATGGGAGCATTTTATTCAGAATCAGGCACTGGAAAAATTTGGCTCTCCGATCCTGAAGCATGACGGAACAAAAATATTGGATCAGAAACATCATGTTGGGACTCTGACGTATGATGTTGGAGAAAAAGATTTACAGCAATGTGCAGATGCTTTAATAAGGCTTCGGGCTGAATATCTTTTTGGTCAAAAAAGATATAATGAAATAGGTTTTAATTTTACGAGTGGGGATCACTTCACGTGGAAAAGTTATGCAGAAGGGGAGCGACCGTTAATTAACGGGAATAACGTAAAATTCATAAAAAGAGCGCCAGAGAATGCGTTGGGTTCTTATTCAGATTTTCGGCAGTATCTCGATATTATCTACAACTATGCAGGAACAATTTCACTCTCTAAAGAACTGAAAGATAGTAAGGGTAATATGGAGCTAAACATTGGGGACTTGATTATAACTCCCGGAAGTCCGGGACACACAGTAATGATAGCTGATAAAATTTCTGATGGGAAAAATAAAAAATATGCACTGATTGAAGGCTTTACTCCGGCACAGACTATTCATATTCTTTCTGTAAATGGAAATCCTTGGTTTAGTATTAAACCCGGGGCTATTATTGAAACACCAAGATATACTTTCCAAAATGCAGTTATAAAAAGATTTGAATAGTTTTATTTTAGAATCTGTCTCCATTTGTCACTTTCAGCGAAATCTTTTATAACTTGATTTCTTTCTGATAGGAATTGTCTTAGATAGTTAGTCAGGATAAGCTTATTAAATATCTTACCTAAAATGCCAAAAGGAGAGTCATATCTGAAAATATCGGTCATTAGTGTTCCTGTATTTGTTTTCTCGAAATAATGATCGTGTTTGATGTATTTAAAGGCACCTTTTAGCATCTCGTCCCGAAAATGAAAAGGTGCATCAAATGCTGTTATTTTTGATGTCAGAGTTTGTCTGATCCCAAAATGTGTTGCTTGCCATGTAACTATTTCTCCATTGCTTATTAAACCAGAAGTGACTCCGGCAATAGCTCTTTCATTGGTTTTAGCTGTGGAAAGAGAATGCAGATCAATGCTTCTCGATAAATCAAAGACTAAATGAATATCGGCATTTATATGGGTTTTTAACTCTATTATTGGCATTTAAACTCTTCTAGCAGTTAATTCTCTCAGTTTTTCCAGAATTCTCCAGCCTAAAGCATCTGCTTTTTTCAGTACTTCAGCAATAAGAATTGCCAGAATAACATTGATTACATATACAAGAACCATTAGTATTGCCCAATGGATATTGCCTTTTAGCGAAACAACAATGAAGTATACCAAAGATGAACTGATACCCTGTGCGAAATAAAAGAATATGGCATTCCGGCCAATATTATTGATGAAGGTGTCTTTCGTAATTTTTAATCGGTTGTACAAAACAAAAACAGTAATCAGTGAGAGTAGAGACCAAACAATATAAGGTATCTGTGGCGGGAATTTCTGTTTGTTGATTTTATAATAAATATCTGGCCCGTAGATATAGCCGATTGTAATAATACTTATCGCTGCTAATACATATAAAACAGGAATATAAGCTTTTTTTATAGTTTTTCCTTTTAACTGAAATCCAATAAGGAATACACCTAAATAATATACAACATAACCAACTTGTCCGGAAGGATAATTGTTTGGATCAATATTGAAAATAAGAGTAAGGGCTACACAAAGAGCAATAAACCATGAAATATGCTGCTTGAAGAAACGGAGAATTAAGACCCCTAAAATGGTAACAATATAATACACCTTAAGATACCAGAAGCTACCCATAACCACAGGGAAGGTGTCGCAGTTGGTGTAACTATGCAGATACCAGTTGCCTAATTGAGCCCAGTCGATAGCAGCAGACGGATTCTGAGGAATATATTTTCCTCCAAATGTGGAGTAGAAGCTCTTCAGTGTATCTATATCCCAAAAGGTAATAACGCCTACTTTAAAGATCCAGTCCGCAAAAAACAATCCGGTTACAAAGATCATATACGTGATCTGTAGCTTCAGCAGACGGTAAAGAGTTTTCTCTATATTTCCTGAAGATGTAATTCCGCTTAAGGCAAAGAAAATAGGAACATCTATCAGAAGACTTAATACTCTGAACTCACTTGGAATATAAAATTGGCCGGACCAGAATGCAGTATGAATAAAAATAATACTAAGTGTAGCCAGTCCTTTGGCAAAGTCAATATAGAGATCTCGCTTCATGAATTTCTTTTTTCAAAAATAGAAAATAAAACAGCCGCTTAAAACTTTTTAAGCGGCTGCAGCATTATTTAACTAATTCTACGAGTTTTAGGAATTCATTCCGGTAGCCGTCCGGATCATATTTTATAGCTGATTTTCCGAGGTTTAAGATACTTTTTGTTTCTTTATCTTTTAGGTATTGAGAATCGCGTAATTTCATTCCGAACCATGCAACATCAGCGGCAAACCTGAAATCATCGGAAGTATTGCTTAGAGTAACATTTTTATTGTCAATATTTTTAATGATTTCAATACTTTTGTCTCCGTCAGGCTTTTTATATCGGAATTTTATGGTTGCCAATTCTTTTCCAAAACTGTTGCCTGTTTTCGTTTTTTTTGAGTATTTCAGATTTATATTCTTTGGAGAAAATTCATCTTCTGTGCCTGCAGGTATAATTTCATAGAGAGCAGTAACCTGATGTCCTGCACCAATTTCTCCGGCATCTATAGCGTCATTCACAAAGTCTTCATCTTTCAGCAATCTGTTTTCATATCCAATCAGTCTGTATGCCTGTATATTTTGTGGGTTGAATTCTATCTGGATTTTTACATCCTTAGCTATTGTATACATCGTTCCTGCAAATTCCTTTACCAGAAATTTATTAGCTTCCTGCAGGTTATCTATATATGCATAATTTCCGTTTCCTGCTTTTGCAAGGGTTTCCAGTGTTGTGTCTTTATAATTGCCCATACCATAACCCAGGCAGGTTAAGAAAACTCCGGATTTTCTTTCTTCTTCAATAAGACTTGTAAGATCTTTTCTGGAAGAAACCCCCACATTAAAATCTCCATCAGTAGCTATTACTACTCTGTTATTTCCGTTTTTAATGAGGTTTTCTCTTGCTATTTTATAGGCCAGCTGAATTCCGGCACCTCCAGCGGTACTTCCACCAGCAGAAAGCCTGTCGATAGCTTCAAGAATTTTTTTCTTATCGCTTCCGGGGGTAGCTGGTAAAACAAGCCCCGCTGAACCTGCATAGGCTACTAAGGTTACTTTGTCGTCAGAGGTAAGTTTCTCTACCATGAGAGCTAATGATTTTTTTAACAGAGGTAATTTGTTTTCCTGATCCATTGAGCCTGAAACATCTACCAGAAAAACCAGATTAGATTTGGGAGCCTTACCCATGTCTAAATTTTTACCCTGTAAACCTATTTTCAAAAGCTTATGTTTCGAATTCCACGGAGCAATACTGTATTCTGTACTGATAGAAAAAGTGTGCTGATCCGTTGGCTGAGAGTAGTTATAAGGGAAATAATTAATCATTTCTTCAATTCTTACAGCATCTTTAGGTACAGTCTGTCCATAATTAATCATTCTTCTGATATTAGAATAAGCGGCTTTGTCTACATCAACGGAAAACGTTGAAAGAGGGGCTGTTGCAGGGTTCTCAAAACTATTTTCTGTAAATTCTGGATACTCCTCTTTTGAAACTTCAATTTTCGGTTGAGGAAGTACAATTATTGGATTTTCTTTTTCTAATTTCCTCGCTTTACGCTTTATTTTTCTCAGTTCTCGTTTAGATAAATCTTTAGTTGTGATAACAATTACACCATTTGTCGCTTTTGTACCATATAATGCAGTCGCCTTTTCACCTTTCAGTACATTTATAGATTCAATATTGTTGGGAGACAGAACTTTTAAATAGTTATTATTTACAACTTCACCGTTCATTACATATAAAGGTTCGTTGGTTTGTGAAGGAGTAGATACTCCTCTGATAACAACATTGTTCATGTCTGTATTAACCGGAGATCTCTTGATTCCCATTGCGGGTGAAATTGTATTTACTCCTGTTTCAGCAGTGACTTTTTTATGTGCTCTTGCTGAATACCCGGTAATAACTACTTCTTTCATACTATTTTCCGGTGATATTGTAAGGCCAGCCACCTTTCCTTGCAGATTCATATTATTCGCTCCGTCAGCATTACTGAGCCTTTTAGTCTCTCTTTTTTCATCTTGCATCCGGGGAGCTTCTACACTTTTTCCGGCTACGGTACTTGCTGGCGGTGGTGGTGGAGCATAGCTGGCAGAAGGGCTTATTCCAAGAGAAGGTGCTGCATAATAAGCTTCCGCTTTAGCAGGTTCCTGATATGCAATAATATCTTTAGGAGCATTTAGTTTCTTTTTCTCTTCTTTTATTTTTTCTACCTGGCCCGTTGTAATATCATTTTGTACAATTTTTTGTGGTGGGGTAGGTGTTTCAACAGGAGAATCTGCAACGTTTACAGATTCAGTCTTAGCCATTATCGGCGTTTGTTTATCTGTAGGTTTTACAAACAGATAAGTAACTCCTGCAAACAGTATTACTGCGGCAGCGGCAAGCCATTTCCGATTGAGTGTAAACTCTTTTGTCTCTTTTTTGGCAGGCTGTTCCAGTTTGTTTTCCAGCATAGCCCATACCTTCTCTTTGGAAGAAAGGTCGTTAGATTCCGAATGATCTAACTTTTTAAATATATCGTTAAGTGGATCTCTTGGGTTCATTTTAGTTGGTTTTTGAAAAGTAAAACTGATGTACCAATTTCTGTAGCTTGTTTTTTGCAAAGTTTAGCTGAGATTTGGAGGTTCCCTCACTTATTCCCAATTGCTCAGCAATCTCTTTATGAGAATAGCCTTCAATAGCATACAGGTTGAAAATGGTCTTGCTTCCCGTAGGAAGGGTATCCATTAAGCGTAACAATTCTTCTTCATTATACGGGAAATCCTGTATAACGGGATCCGGTATATTGAGTTCAAACTCATCAATAGAGATGGAGACCAGCTCTTTTTTGCGCAGAAAACTGAGGCATTGATTGACTGTAATCCTTCTTGCCCAGGCATCAAATGCCAAAATTTCCTTTAGCTGTGGCAATTTGGAAAAGATACTGAAGAAGGCATCAGCCAAAACTTCTTCTATGTCTTCCTGAGACTTCAGGTATCTTTTGCAGACAAAATGCAGCTTCGGATAGTAGGCGTCATACAGCTTTCGCTGTGCGATACGATCGTTACCGATACATTGTTGTAGAATTTCCTCGTTCATTTTGGTGGTTTCTATTGATAAAGACTCCGTTTCTTTTCAAAAGGTTGGAAAAGATAACTAAGTTTTATCTTTTAAAAAACAGTGTTATGCTTTTCAGTATGAATTATTTGCTAATTTTGTCATTCTCTATTTACTAAAAATGATCAGGAATTTTAGAAAAAATGAATATCTGGCTTTAGCATATCGCTTATTTTTAGCCTACTTCTTTTATTTTGTAACCAGGGTTTTGTTCGCTGTTTTCAATTGGGATCTTTTAAAAATTGATTCAGTTGGAGAATTGCTGAAACTTTGTTTTCATGGGATAGCATTTGATACTACAGCAATTTTATATACCAATGCGCTGTTTATTCTGTTCTCAATTTTACCATTATTTGTTAATACTAGGAAGGGCTATCAGAAGTTCCTGATGATTCTTTATTTTGTATGTAACCTCGTAGCAATCTCTTTCAATTTTGTAGATTTTATTTACTATAAATTTACTTTCAGCAGAAGTGCAGTTAACATATTGGAAAGTGTTCAGCATGAGTCGAATAAAGGAAAGCTTTTTGCTGACTTTCTTAAAAATTATTGGTACGTATTCTTATTGTATTTTGTATGTGCATTTTTATGGATTTTCCTCTATACGAGAGTTAAGGTGAAGGAAAAAAAATATGAGCATAAAGGAATGTATCTGCTAACATCAGTTATTGGTGTCTGCATAATTACTGTCTTGGCTGTTGGAGGAATACGAGGTGATTTTAAAAAGAGTACAAGACCGATTAATCTGGTAGATGCCAATAAATTTGTAGATAAATATGTACAAGCCAATGTAGTTCTTAATACGCCATTTTGTATCATCAGAACAATTGGTACAACATCTTTTAAGAAGCTCACTTTTATGCCACAGGAAGAGGCGGATAAATTAGCTCATCCTGTAAAGCAGTATGAGAATAATGCTCCTTCCAAACCCAATATTGTGATCTTTATTCTGGAAAGCTATTCACGGGAATATATTGGTGCCTTTAATAAGAATAGCGGTATTAAGGATTATGTAAGTTATACACCGTTTTTAGATTCGTTATCACAGAAGAGTATGATTTTCACCAATGCATATGCCAATGGTTACAAATCTATTCACGGGATGTCTTCTGTTCTGTCGGGTATTCCGTCGTTTAAAGATGCATTTACATCTTCTCCTTACCCTAATCAAACAATACAGTCTTTGGTTTCCATTTTAAACGGTGAAGGCTACGATACTTCTTTCTTTCACGGAGCTCCAAACGGATCTATGGGATTCTTAGGATTTGGAAATATTCTGGGCTTCAAGCATTATTATGGCAAAACAGAATATAATAACGATGCAGATTTTGATGGAGTCTGGGGGATCTGGGATGAGCCTTTTTTTCAGTATATGAATAAGACGCTTACTCAGAAAAAAGGACCTTTTATGTCGACAATATTCTCTGTAACCTCACATGAACCGTTCCAGGTGCCGTCTAAATTTAAAGGAAAATTCCCAATGGGTAAAGTACAGATGCATCAGGTTGTTGGTTATACAGATTATGCATTGAAAAAGTTCTTTGAATCTGCGTCGAAAGAACCTTGGTATAAGAATACTATTTTTATTCTGACGGCTGACCACGATAATCAGAGTTATTATAAAGAATATCAGGAAGGTCTGAACAAGCAGGCTGTACCTATTATTATTTATAAACCCGACGGAAGCTTGCAGGGCGTAAATGATGAATGGGCACAGCAGATAGATATCTATCCGACAGTTCTGGATATGATTGGCTATCAGAAACCTTTCCGAAGCTGGGGGGTAAGTTTGTTCGGTGATAAAAGCCAGCTGCCTTTTACTGTAAACTATATGGATAATACATACCGTTATGCATCCGGAAATTATATTTGTGTTTTCGATGGACATAAAACTTTAGGATTTTATGACAAAAAAGATAAAGGTCTGAAAAACAATCTTATTGGACAGCGAAATGCAGAGATGAATCAATTAGAGCTGCAGTGCAAAGCATTCCTGCAAGATTATTTCCACAGAATAGTAGATAAGAAACTGAACTAATTGATTTTGTGTGCAAAAAATGTTGATAAACATATTGCTAATTGCAAAAAAATAAATATCTTTGCACCTCGAATAATTATAAAATATATATACAATGTTTGCAATCGTAGAGATAGCAGGGCTTCAATACAAAGTTGAGCAAGACCAAAAATTGTATGTTAACCGTTTGAAAGGAGATAAAGGAAACAAAGTTTCTTTTGACAAAGTTCTTTTAACTGTTAACGGAGCAATCACTGTGGGCGCCCCAGCTGTAGAAGGAATCGCTGTAGAAGCTGAGATTATTGATCATGTTCAGGCTGATAAAGTAATCGTTTTCAAAAAGAAAAGAAGAAAAGGTTACCAGGTTAAAAACGGTCACAGACAACAATTAACTCAAATCCAGATTACTTCAATCACAGGATTTGATGGAGAAAAGCCAGCTAAAAAAGCTGCTGCTAAAAAAACAACTAAAAAAGCTGCAGAAGAAACATCTGAAGAAGCTGCAGGAGAATAATATTTAACCCGAAAAAAGTTAAAATAAAATGGCACACAAGAAAGGGGTAGGTAGCTCCAAAAACGGTAGAGAATCACACTCTAAAAGACTAGGTGTTAAAATTTTCGGTGGTCAAGAAGCTATCGCGGGTAACATCATCGTTAGACAAAGAGGTACTCAGCACCACGCTGGAGAAAATGTAGGTATCGGTAAAGATCACACGCTTTTCGCTCTAGTTGACGGTAAAGTAGTATTTACTAAAAAGAGAGATAACAGATCTTATGTATCTGTAGCACCAGACGCTTAATTTTAGCGTTTTATAAAAATAAAACCCCAACGAAAGTTGGGGTTTTTTGTTTTTTACAGAATAATGTTATATTAGTAAAACCAAAACCTTATAAATATTACATTATGAAAAAGTTATCCAAAAAAGAACTTAAGACAGTTCATGGAGCAGCTGGCTTGTGCCCGGCGCCAGCGACAACTTGTGGTGAATGGTGCGGATGGACTCCGACACAAAAAGCAAGATGTTTAAGTATGGTTGCTGAAATTTGTGAATGTTAGGACCTAATCCCGGAACTTCTCCGGGGTTTTATTTATAAATACATTAAACAATCTAAAATATTAATTATGAAGAAATTATCTAAAAGAGAGCTTCGATTTATTGAAGGTGGTTGTGGAGTAATTATCAATCCACCAATGAATTGTGATGAATATTGTGATATTCAGCGCAAATATAATGGGATAGAGGTGTGCTATAACAATCCTCAGATTCCTTTGTCGTGTGAAGCATCTTGTCAATAAATTAAAACCTCAGTATTTACTGAGGTTTTTGCTTTAATGGTTGGGCAATTGGAATAATGTTACAAGCTTTTAGAAATAGATTTAATTAGAATTCTTAGAATTAAGAAAACTTCCCTATTTTTGGTAAAACCAATTCTATGAAGTATAAAAAACTATCTGTGGCAGTTGCAGCCTTTGCTTTTGCGGCTGTTTCAGCACAAAATTCTAACTCATTGAAGTATCCCGAAACAAAGAAAGTAAATCATACCGATACCTATTTTGGTAATCAGGTAGCAGACCCATACCGTTGGCTGGAAGATGACAGAGCCGAAGATACCAAAGCATGGGTACAACAGGAGGTGAAATTTACGCAGGATTATCTTGCGCAGATTCCTTTCCGTGAGCAGCTTAAAAAGCAACTTTTAGATATATGGAATTATGAAAAGATTTCAGCTCCGTTTAAGAAAGGTAAATACACTTATTTCTATAAAAATGATGGTCTGCAGGCTCAATCAGTATTATACAGGAAGGATGCTGCTGGTAAGACAGATATATTTTTAGATCCCAACAAGTTTTCTGATAAGGGAACAACTTCTTTAGCAAGTCTTTCGTTCAACAAAAAGGGCACGCTAGTAGCATACAGTATCTCTGAAGGGGGGTCTGACTGGAATAAGATTATTATTCTGGATGCAGAAACTAAAAAGCAGATCGACGAAACGCTTCTTGATGTGAAATTTAGTGGTATCTCCTGGTTAGGAGATGAAGGTTTCTTCTATTCCAGCTATGATAAACCAAAAGACGGAAGCGTACTTTCCGGAATGACGGATAAGCACAAGGTGTATTTTCATAAGCTTGGAACAAAACAGTCTCAAGATGAGTTGATTATTGGCGGAGATAAATTCCCAAGAAGATACTTAAGTGGTTATGTAACAGATGATCAGAGGTATCTTGTTATTTCTGCAGCCAATGCAACCAACGGCAACGAACTATATATTAAAGACCTTAAGAATAAAACAGATTTTATCCCAATTGTTACAGGTTTTGATAGCAATGTAGGTTTGGTTGATACAGATGGGGATACATTGTTCCTGCATACGGATAAAAATGCGCCTAATATGCGCATGGTAAAAACAACGATTCAAAATCCGAAGCCTGAAACCTGGAAGGATGTTATTGCTGAAACATCTGAGCCTATGCGTGTGAACTCAGGCGGAGGTTACTTCTTTGCAACCTATATGAAGGATGCACTGAGCCAGATTAAGCAATATGATAAAACAGGAAAGCTGGTTAGGGAAATTAAACTTCCAGGTAATGGTACTGCTGGTGGTTTTGGTGGTGAGAAAACAGAAAAAGAACTGTATTATTCATTTACCAACTATATTACGCCTCCAACGATCTTTAAATTTAATGTAGATTCAGGGAAATCCGAGGTATACCAGAAGCCAAAAGTGAAATTCAATCCTGAAAACTATGTTTCTGAGCAGGTATTCTATACGTCTGCAGACGGAACTAAAATTCCGATGATGATCAGTTATAAAAAAGGACTGAAAAAAGACGGAAAGAACCCTACAATATTATACAGTTACGGAGGATTTAATATCAGCCTGCAGCCTGCATTCTCTGTTGTAAATGCTATCTGGATGGAGAATGGCGGAATTTATGCTGTTCCGAATATCCGTGGTGGCGGTGAATACGGAAAAAAATGGCATGATGCCGGAACCAAACAGCAAAAGAAAAATGTTTTTAATGACTTCATTGCTGCAGGAGAATATTTACAGAAGAATGGTTATACTTCCAAAGATTATATGGCGCTTTCAGGACGTTCAAATGGGGGATTGCTTGTTGGTGCTACAATGACAATACGCCCTGATTTAGCTAAAGTAGCTTTCCCTGGAGTTGGTGTACTGGATATGCTGCGTTATAATAAATTTACAGCTGGTGCCGGATGGGCATATGATTACGGTACGGCTGAAGACAGTAAGGAAATGTTTGAGTACCTGAAATCTTATTCACCAGTACATAATGTAAAAGCAGGTACATGTTACCCTTCTACAATGGTAATTACGAGTGATCACGATGACAGAGTTGTTCCTGCACATTCATTTAAATTTGGAGCTGAGTTACAGGCAAAACAGGCTTGTAAGAACCCTGTTCTTATCCGTATTGAGACTAATGCGGGGCACGGAGCGGGACGTTCTACCGAGCAGGTTGTTGCAGAGAATGCAGATCTGCTTTCATTTGCACTGTATGAAATGGG
>CAACVC010000268.1_pt1 | contig 11682 bp, 13 predicted proteins | sample 2381761 | NCBI WGS metagenome assembly CAACVC01 (sample SAMEA5211966, study PRJEB30684) | marine metagenome | biome: Marine; feature: Epipelagic; material: Water | collected 2015-10-15 | depth 45 m
ATCTTTACCAGCATGAGTTTGGCTTTGATAATGATGGTGCTGAAATGACCAATGTATTTATTGAATCATCTGACTTTGATATAGAAGACGGTGAAAGATTCTCTTTTCTAAGAAAAGTTATACCAGATATAAAATTTTTAGATGATGACAGCAGTTCTAGTGTCAATATTATTACCAAGACTAGAGATTTTCCGGGTGCTACTTTGAGTTCTGGACAAACCGCAACAGTAACTCCAAGCACCACACAAAGTCATATCAGAGCTAGAGGCCGACAAGCCGTAGTGCGTTTAGCTTCTAACGATGGTGATAGTGGTAACTTAGGAGTAGGCTGGCGTTTAGGAGCAACTCGTTACGAAATTAGATCAGACGGTAGAAGATAATGGCAAAGCTGCTAGGCACTAGATTACCAATAGCTAGCACTGAGGTAACACCAGAATTATTTAATCGTTTGGTTAGGCTAATCGAACTTAACTTAGGAGAGTTTGATCCTAGTAACACCGAACAGTTTACGACTGTAGAACGAGATCAATCTAGTTTTAATGTTGGCACAGTAATTTTTAATACCACTACAAACTCACTACAAGTTTTTGACGGCGTAGGCTTTGCTGATATTAGTGAGCCTTTTGCTATACTTACTATTGCTGGTAGCAAGGTTAGGTTTAGCCCAGCTATGACTGCTAGTCTAGGCGCTATTAGTATTACAATATCTTAACTATGAACATTTTTGATTGGACCGATAGTACAAAATTAAGCAGAAACTTTTCGTTACGTGAGTTAACCAAAAGCTCTACTGCAGTTAGAAAAAACATTGATAACTCTGTTAAAGATAGAGACGTCTACAACTATTTAGTAAAAGTCTGTAAACATATTTTGCAACCAATTAGAGAACACTACGACATACCATTTAGTCCTAACAGTGGTTATCGTTGTCCAGAACTAAATACTGCAATTGGTGGCTCAACTACAAGTCAGCATTGTTCAGGTCAAGCAGTAGACATAGAACTACCGACTGTTGATAACGAAAAACTTTTTGGTTTTATAAAAGATAATCTAGAGTTCGATCAAGTCATTTTAGAATATTACAATGGCATAGACCCACATAGTGGTTGGGTGCATGTTTCTTACATATCACCTAAGATGAATAGAAACAGAGCTATGACTTTCGATGGTAAAAATTATAGAATAATAGAATGAGTACAGGACTTAAAAAATGGTTTGAAGAAGACTGGGTCGACATTGGCGCACCTAAAAAGGGTGGTGGCTACAAAAAGTGTGGTCGTAAATCTGCTAAAGGCTCAAAAAGAAAATATCCTAAATGTGTTCCAGCAGCTAAAGCAGCACGTATGTCAAAAAGTCAAATAGCTAGTGCGGTCAAAAGAAAACGTGCTAAAAAACAAGGTGTTGGTGGTAAACCGACCAATGTAAAAACTATTGTGTGATGGCTATATCTAGGGCACAACTCAGTAAAACTACCGAGAAAAAATATAAAAAACGCAACCACAAAGGTTGTGGCGTTGTTATGAACGACAGAAGAAAAAAGACTACTTATGCCTAGAAAGAAAACCAAAGCTATCCGCAAAACTACTAAAGGCAAAGGCGCAAACTATAGGCCTACTAAGTCTGGTGCTGGCATGACCAAGAAAGGTGTGGCTGCTTATCGTAAAGCTAATCCTGGGTCTAAACTAAAAACTGCTGTTACTGGCAAAGTTAAAAAAGGTAGCAAAGCAGCAAAAAGACGTAAATCATATTGTGCTAGATCGTTAGGTCAATTAAAGAAAAGTTCAGCTAAAACTAGAAACAATCCTAATTCTAGAATACGTCAAGCGCGTAGACGCTGGAAATGTTAATAAATGAATAATATAATATACAAACTTATAATTACAAAAAAGGAGCAACATGGCAGCAAAGAAAGGAAAAAGCAAATCAACCCCAAAAAATAAAGCATTGTACTCAAGAGTAAAATCTGAGGCTAAGAAAAAATTTAAGGTTTACCCTTCAGCTTACGCTAATGCTTGGTTGGTAAGAACTTATAAAAAACGTGGCGGCACATACAGTTAAGGAATAAATTATGACTACAGGAACTAAATTTGACGTGCTCGGTGACTTAGATGGACAACCATTTCGTTTTGGTAGAAACCTTTCTCTAACTGTTGCTAAAGACATGGTTAAAAGAAAAGGTGGTAAGGTCGTTATAGCTGGGACGGAAAGAGAAGTACAATGAGAGTTAAAGCACCAAAAGGTTACCATTGGATGAAACAAAAAAATGGTGGCTATAAATTAATGAAACACTCTGGCAAATTTGTAGCGCACAAAGGTGCTTCTATGAGTGCTAATTTTGCTGTACAAAAACAACATAAAAAATAATGATTGAATCAATAGTAGGCGTAGCCGGTAACGTGCTTGACAAATTCGTGGCTGATAAAGATTTGAAGGCTAAGTTGGATCATGAGCTCAAGACCGCTTTTCACTCAGCTAACTTAGCGCAGATAGATTTAAACAAACAAGAAGCTGCACACAAGAGTATGTTCGTTGCAGGCTGGAGACCATTTGTTGGTTGGACCTGTGGTGTCGCACTAGCGTATCATTTTGTAATCTCACCTTTGTTGGGGTTTGTGTTAGTTTTGGCTGGTGTTGAAACACCAATGCCTACCTTTGAGTTTTCACAACTTAGTACTATTCTTATGGGTATGCTCGGACTCGGAGGCTTGAGGTCATACGAGAAGATGAAGGGCGTGCAGAGAGAGAAGTAGTGTATGAGTTTAAAAACTTATTACTAAAATATCCGGCCGACTGGTTTATTGAACCAGAAACTTTAGAAACAGCTAAAGCTTCGTTAGGGGACATCATTACTTTTTACGAGGGCCTAGGGACCAAGGACTTAAAGAAACTACCACTACAAGACTTAGTCAAACAACCTTTACCAGAAGTTTATACTCTACCTTTATTCTCTAAAAAGTTTTGTGCTTTATTAGTTGATGAGCTACAACACATGCAAAAAACAATTGATTTTGTTCCTAACCCAGATGAAGACACGCTTAGACAAATACCAGAAATAGTTTTTAACGAGCATTGTCCCGAACTATTTGAGTCGTTAATGACAGTAGTACAAAACGTAGTCAATCCAATATTTTTAAGTATTTGGAACAGACATGTAGTCGGTGGTAATATACAACTAGCTAATTACAATTTAAAAGATAAAAAGCAAGGCGCTTGGCATCACGATGCTAGCTCTGATATAAGTATGGTTGTACCTTTAAATACTGGTGAGTATGAAGGTGGTGGCACTGAATTTTTTAAGCGTGGCACAATCTATCCATTGCCCACAGGAAATGCTATGATATTTCCTAGTTTTACACACATGCACAGAGGATTGCCTGTGGAATCTGGTGACAGATATTTATTAGTTTTTTGGTTAAAAGGTGATGCAGAAACTGTTTAAAACCTTTAACATATATAGGGTAAAATTTAGTTAATATGAATAAAATAGACAATAGTGGCACAGGCATAGCAGCATTAGGTAGAGACGAAGACGCATTTTTAGCGCACGTTGCTGCTGGCGAAATGGTCGTACCACCAGTAATCACCCCAGAAACTAGAGCTCGTTTATTCCAAGAAATGCAACAAGTAGGATTAGATCCTAATGAGTACACTGTAGGCGCAGGCATGTCTATCAATCCAATTACTGGTTTACCTGAATTTGGTTTTTTAAAGAAAACATTTAAATCTGTTAAAAAAGTTGTTAAAAAAGCTGCACCAGTTGTTGCTGGTTTAGCTATTCCTGGCATTGGTAATATCATTGGTGGAGGACTTAGTAGTTTAGGAACTGCACTTAATATACCAAGTGGTATTGGTTCAAGTTTATTAGGTGGAAAAGGAGCAGGTTTACTAGATACCATGTCTGGAATAAGAGGAGGCATAGGCGGTTTATTTGGCGGCACTGGAGGCGGAGGTCCACAGCAAGGTCTTGGTAGTATTTTTGGCGGTAGCGGTCAATACACAACAGTATCTGGTGATACTTTAGGCCAAATAGCTGCTAAAAATAATATGACTTTAGCTGAATTAAAAGCAGCAAATCCTAACTTAGCTAGTGTTTTTGCAAATCCAAAAACTTTGCAAATTGGACAAGCTATAAATATCCCAAAATCTGGCGGTGGTTTAGGCAGTTTCTTAGGTAATATTTTTGGTGGCGGAACACCAAGCAGCACTACTACAGGAACTATGCAACAAGGTTTAGGACAGTTATTGGGAGGTCAACAATCAAGCGGCGGTGGTATTTTAGACACAGTTCTTAAAGGTATTGTTGCTAAAAGATTATTGGATCAGGAAAGTCCTAACCCCGCTGAAATTGTACCTATGGGTTTAAGCGCTTTTGGTTACACACCAGCTATGACTGAAGCCTTAAAAAATGACAGCTATCGTATTGGTAATTTAACACCGGCTTTAATACAAGGCCAACAATACGCAAATATTGATCCTGAAAAAATGCCTTCTAGTACACCAATTACCACGGCTGAGGCTGGTGGTATTATGGGGTTAGAAGCTGGCACAATGGTAAATCCTAATAGAATGGACGACAATGGTCCCGGAGATATTACCCCAGCGTTTTTAGAACCTGGAGAATTTGTTATGACTAGACCAGCAACACAAGTTTTAGGAGCCAGAAATTTATATAAATTAATGAAAGACGCAGAGAGGATGGCGTAATGGCAAGTTATTTAGATCCAGTAACTACCGTAGCTGGTTTAGAAGACCCACGTGCTGCAAAAATGCGTGGAGGCTTTTTAGAATCTGCTTTTGATTTAGCTGGACAACCAATACCTATACCCGTTCAAAACATAGCTGGATTTGATGCTTTACAACAACGAGCTAGAAATTTATCTGGCGGTCTTGGCGGGTTTGAACCTTTTATACAAACTGGTTCTAATATGGCGCAACAAGGTTTTAATACTTTAGGTTTGGGTACAGGCGCTTTAGCTGGAGCTTCACAATTTTTTAAACCCGGCGCAGCCAGAGCTTTTTATAACCCCTTTGAACAAGACGTTGTACAACAAACTATTAGAGACTTAACTGAACAATCAGATATAGCCGGCATTGGTGATAGATTTAATGCGGTGCGTTCTGGTGCATTTGGTGGCTCGCGTGGTAGATTAATGGAGTCTGAAAGAAACAGAGCTTTAGGTAGAGGCTTAGGTGAGGCTATTGGTGGGATTAGATCAAAAGGATTTTTAGGCGCACAAAATTTAGCACAGAGTGCTGGGCAAGGTTTAGGTCAATTAGGTTTAGGCTTTGGTCAATTAGGACAAGCCATGGGTGGCGCTGGTCAACAGTTTGCTGGTTTAGGCAGCACTGGACTACAAAACTTAACTTCACAAATAAATACTTTATCTGGTTTAGGTGCTACAGGTAGAGGTATAGAGCAAGCTGGTTTTGACGCTAGATTTGATGCAGCAAATAGAGCAGCATTAGAGCCTAGACAAAGACTACAAACCTTACAAGGCATGCTTGGTATGTTGCCAAGTGCTAGAGCCTCAACAGTTTATCGAGCTGGTTCTGGAGTTGATCCTATTGCTGGTTTACTAAGTTTATTACGTGGCGGGAGATTAATTTAATGAGTTGGAAAAATAGAAAATTATTTACTAATCTACCACAAGGCATAGTCTCTGGACTTGAGCCTATCCCACGTTATCAAATGGGCGGTATGGTCCAAGGTTATGAAACTGGTGGACCTTTTCCAAACAAAGGACTTGCAGCCTTAAATAAAGTTGCTCCAGAAGTTGTCAAAAAAATGGGTTATGAAGACGGTGGTTTTATAAATCCAAGAAACTATCTTGGTGGTGGCACAGTGCAATATCCAATTGGTATGGAAGCTGGCACCTTGGTGCCAGAAGTATTTGAGTCTGGCGATCAACAAATAAATGAAGCTTTAAATACTATGATTTCTACTACAATGCCAACTGGTGACGCAGTTCCTAGTATGGCTATAGAAGAACCAACTGGCGATGTTGCAGACATTTTACCTGAAGCTACAACTGGGGATAGCTCTAGCAAAGAGAGTTTGTTTATTGCTGAATTAAATGAGCAAAAGAAAGTGTTACAAGACACTATTGAAAAAGTTATTGCTGAAAAAACCGAAGAAGAGATAGACCCAATAAGTTTAAAAACACAAATAACTGATTTTATAACTAAAGCAGATAGTCTATTTAAAAGAAAGGTTACTGAAATAGCTAATAAATTAAACGTTGAAGTTATGCCAGAACAAGTTACTTTATTGACAGACGACTTTTCTACTAAATTAGAAACGATGTTCCCAAGCATTGCAGCTTTAGATTCTGATGAGGATATGCAGGTAGCTACAGCAGAAGAAAGTGACATAGTAACTATGGAGCATGGTGGTGTTGTTAATGCTGCAGCAATAAAAGAAAACGAAACAAAATTAGCTGAACTAAACGCTAAATTAGGTCCTATGCCTTCTGGTACTAGAAAACAAAGAAACGCAAGAACACGAATAGAAAATCAAATAAGAGAATTGCAAAGAAAGATAGAAGAGTTACGTCATCCTTTAGTGGGTAGACCTAGTAACAGAGAGAAAAATCCTAAGCCATTAACATCACCAACCACAGAAAATTTAACAGATATTATTGAAACTACTAAGACTAATGAAAGTGCTCCTTCAACAACTTCTACAACTACTCCCGATCTTCGTGAGTTATTAGCAAACAATGCTAGAAATATAGAAGCCGCTGCTTTAATGACGGGTAAATCTAAACAAGGTGGTGTCTCAGGATTTATGGATGTACTAGGTCAAGCAAACTTATTGGGCGCTAAAGCCGAACGAGAAAATCTTTTAAATGAACTTAAGGTACAAGGTCAAACAGAGTTATTAGGTCAAAAAGCAGATATAGATTTATTTAATCAACTATCAGAATTTGACATAGATAATGCTAAAGAACAATTTTTACTAAGCGGCAAAACTTTACCAGCTACTTCTGGTTTAAGTTTCCCTGCTGGGAAAGTAGACTTAGGCGGTAGTCCGGTTGATTTTAGATCATATTATATAGCTATTAAAAAGACTAAGGACGGCGCAACAAAAACGTACTCAGATATAGAAGCTGAATTTAACGTGAAGCCAAAGGTGTAGAGTAGGAGCGCTTTATGGCGACTAAATATGATCAATACCTAGCTGGAGAAATAAGTGCTGATGAACTGTTTTCTGATACTTCAACAACTCCTACAGCTACTATAACCACTAACGACTTAGACCGTCCTGATTTTTTTGAAGTTTTTCAACAAAGTTTAGATCAGTTACAGGCCACTGGTTATGCTGGAGTGCGTGTTCTGGGAGAGACGTTTGGCAACGAAGCTTTACAAAGAATAGGTACGGAAGGAGTTATTCGTAACGAACAATCTGCGGCTAGGTACGGCCGACCAATGACTATAGAAGATATTGAAGGTCCAGGCGATGCAGCAGACTGGCTATTTACTAATGCCATACCACAGGTTATACCCAGCATAGCTGCTAGTTTACCTTTGGCTATAGCTGGAGGTTTTGCTGGTGGTGCTCTTTTACCTGCAGCTTTAGGTACGGCTGCTACTAGAACGGCTATTGGTGGTGGCCTCGGTGCTTTCTTACCTTCAGCTTTTTTAGGCGCTGGGGAAGTAGATCGAGAAATGAAAGCTAGACTCGATGATGGGTTTCAAGACCCATTAGCAGCGTTAGGTGGCGGAGCTATTATTGGAGCCTTAGATACAGCAGCTTTAGCTTTTGGTTTGAAAGGTGTTATACCTCAACTAGCCAAAAAGATAGGAGTTGGTGATAAGTTTGGACTACAAGCTTTTAACGATACTGTTAACTCGTTAGTAGAACGAGGCGTAACACCAAAAGTAGCTGAAAGAGCACTTGCTCAGGGATTAGCCTCAGCTGTTGCCGAAGGCTCAACTGAAGCTACACAAGAATTTTTAACCGATCGCATAGCAGAAGCCAACACCGGAGTTTCTTCGGATGAACAAGAATTAGCCAGCACTTTAATGAACTCTTTCTTTTTAGGAGCAGTTGGTGGTTCACCAATTGGTTTGGTAGCCGGTGGTTTACGTGCTAGAAGTTTAAAAGAAAACGTTGAAGCACAACGACAATACAATCAAAAAGTAGAAGAGGTAGAAGCAGAAGTAGAACAGTTTGCAAGGGACGAAGAACTAGAAAGTTTATCAGAACAAGACTTGCGAGCATTTGCTAATAGAGAGTTTCCAAATCAAAAAGATTGGTCAAACTTATCAAAAGCAGAACTTATTACCGAAATAAAAAACTCTAGAAAATCTGCGACAATGACCGAATATGCTAGAGATTTAATTGAACAACAAATAGGTACAGAACAATCTAGAACAGCTTTAGAAAGAAAAGAATACAAGGAAATAATAAAAGAATTAGACGGCGCAGAAATAATACGACAAGCTGAAAAACTTTTTGGAAAAACTTATACAGCTAAAACTGGTGGAGTTAAACAAGCTGCTCAAGATTTAGCTCAAGAAAGAGTTAGGAATCAATATATTTCTAACGGGCAAAGCAAATTGTTAATGGCACCTGGATCTTTTAAAAGATATATAAAGGTGTTAGAAACACAAGAAACTGATGAGCTTATACTACGTTTAGCTGAAGACCTTTTCCCAGATAAATACGATAGCACCAGCGCTCCTGCTGCTTTACAAAAAAATAAAGCTGCTTTAATGAAAGAGATTGCTGAAAAACAATACAACATCGAACAAAATCAAAACCAGTTAACTATTAACGAAAAAGAAACACCTATTTTAGTTGAAGTCGGTGAGCTTGGAAATCAACAAGGTGCGGCCTCTGAACAAATAAATACTAGGAATCCTGAAAAAAGTTTAGTACAAGAATTTGTAGTTGCAATTAACGGAGAAAATTTTACTTTTGTAAAAGAAAAGATTGAAAGCGATGCTGGCGATGTAGTGGGTTTTCAGTATGTTGATAAATCCTCTGGTAAATCTTACGAGCAAATTCAAAACGAACAAGGCCGACCGACCATAGACTTTATTGCTGGAGAAACAGAAGCCGAGGGCAACCCAACAGTGTTTAAAAGTTATTCTGGATTTAGAGGTGACATGCCTATGCAACAAAACGGCGTGCTTGGTAGTCTTAAAAATATTTGGAAATATTTATTTTTTGCTGATAACGGTTTAGGGCAAACTGTTTTTGAATTAGATCGACAAAGAATTGGACGTCAAAGAGGCTTAAATAAAATAGCTCAACAAGCAGCAGAAGCTTATGAACGTGCAGCTGACACCGCTGTTTTAGAGGGTAGTGTTAAGGATAGAGCAGAAATAGATCAACTAGTAAGTGATTTTTTAACTAAAGCGTATGAACCAAAACCATTAAACGAAGAACAAAGAATAGCAAAACGTGGAGAGATAGCAGATTTGCAACAGAAGTCTGCTGAAACAATTGACGAAATTAAAAAAGGTCAATTTGCTAAAGCAATAGAAAGTTTAGAACGAGAGTTAGAAGAAGGAGCTCGTATCGACGCAGTAACTTTAGAAGACTTGCCCGAAAATGTTAGAAATGTTGCTGCACAAATGCGTACAACTATAGACTCACTTAGTACTAGAATTTTAGATGAATTTCCCGCAACTGTTTTAGACGAACAAACAAAAGTTGAAAGAGGTGGTGTAAAAGTAACTGAGTTAAAAAAAGATATTATTGAAGCACAGCTAGGCGCATATTTAACTAGAAGTTATAAATTATTTGATCCAAGTTACGGTTGGAACCCCTCTAGTTTTTTTGGCAAGTTAAATAAAGAACAACAAAAAGCTTTTAATGTAGCCGTTGAATACCAAATGAAAGATAAAAGCATGTCTAGAGAACAAGCTACAATTTCAGTAAACAATATTATAAAAAATTCTTTAGCCGCAGAAACAATAGATCCCAGTCTTATACAAACTATAACAGGTAGACAAGTAAATGAAGGAAAAGTATCTCCTCTAACTCAATTTTTAAAACAACGAGAAAAACTACCGGAAGAATTACGTGGTTTGTTTGGTGAGATAACTAATCCTTCGCAGTTAGTTGCAACTACAGTTAATCGACTAACTAGCTATGTAGAAAACTTTAATTTCTATCAAAAACTTTTAGATGAAGACAGCAAACCTGGAAAGAAAATATTTGCTACTAGTCCGACTGAAGAATTTAGTGCAGAAGTGCCTTTACAAAACTCTCCTATAGATGGTTTGTTTACAACTAAAGAATTAGCTAAAGCTTTGGCTTTAAATAAACAAGATAAAAGTGGACTTGAAAGATTTTATGATAGTTTCTTTTTAATACCCAAAGCAATAGTGCAATCATTTAAAACTGTTTATAGCATCACGGCTCAAACTCGTAACGCTTTTACTGCTGGTATGTTTTATTTTGGTAGTGGACATTTAAATACTTCAGATTTTTCTGAAGCTATGAAGACTATTTACTATGAACTTTCTGGCACTGGCTTTGATAGTTCTGGGCAAAAACTTTCGCCCCGCATACACAGAGAAAAAATTTATAAAATGATGCAAGATTTAGGTATTGTTAACACTAGTGTACGTTTGCAAGATGTTATAGCTGTTTTTAACGAAGCAGGTTCTGGAGCGTATAGAACTTTAAATGATTTTCAAGCTTTTCTAAATAGCAAACATATTCCAGGAGTAAATAAATTTATTAAAGGCGTAACTAAAATAGGTAAAAAACCAGCAGATGTTTACCAAGCTTCAGATGATTTTTTTAAAATTGCAGCTTTCTTTTCTGAAAAAAATAAACTAGCTAAAGCTTATGACAACTCAGAAGCTAGCATGCAAAGCTTAGAAAATTTTGCTAAAAGTTTAGGCAACCTAAGAATAGAAGATTTATCTTATGAAAATATGCTTAATCATGTAGCTGCTTACAAAGTAAGACATACTATACCTAACTATGATTATGTTGGTAATTTTGTAAAAGGTTTACGAAGAACACCGTTTGGTAATTTTGTTGCTTTCCCAACAGAAATTATTAGAACTTCGTTTAATATAATTTGGTTAGCTGGAAAAGAAATTAATTCTGGTAATCAACAACAAATGATTCAAGGTTATCGTAGATTATTAGGTTTAGGTACTATGGCTGCTGGACTACCGGCTATGGCTTTAGCTTATGGTAAAGCTGAATCAGGAGTAGACGACGAAGATATAGAAGCAGCCAGAAGAATTTTGCCTGAGTATGCTAAAAATAATGCTATTATTCCAGTTAGTAAACGTAGTGCCGCAGAAGGTGGTGGTTTTAATTTTATTGATGGTAGTCATTTATTTGTTTATGACACCATAGCTCGCATACCTCCTACAGTTTTTAATGCTATTAGAGAAGGGGAAGATATTGGTAGAGGCATACCAAGCAGTGTAGCTGCTGGTATGTTTGATGCAGTTTCAGATTTAACTTCGGCTTACTTAACTCTTTCTATTGCTCCACAGGTAAGTGTAGACCTTTACAATAACAGAAAAGAAAATGGCGGAGCAATACGTATAGAAGAAGACACTTGGGGAAATCAAGCTAAAGACATGTTTAACTATGCTTTTGAAAAAGCTCAACCTGCTTTTATACAACAATTAGGTAGAGTCATGCAAGGTGGAGAAATGGGTGAGTTTGCTTTTGATAAGTATGGTAACAGACAAGAG
>CAACVC010000271.1_pt1 | contig 11644 bp, 7 predicted proteins | sample 2381761 | NCBI WGS metagenome assembly CAACVC01 (sample SAMEA5211966, study PRJEB30684) | marine metagenome | biome: Marine; feature: Epipelagic; material: Water | collected 2015-10-15 | depth 45 m
ATGCAGACTTACGAAGAATATTTAGATAGCTTACCAGAAGGTCAACAACCTATGAGTAAAGAAGAATTTTCCTCACAGCAAAGTGAAAACATTGAACAAGCTGAAGAAGTTGAAAGAACTGCAGAAGAAGAAGCTGAAATAAGACAAGGTTTTAATCAAGCAATAGATAAATTACCAAATGATGATAAAGTAAATCTATCTTTTTCAATCGCTAACAAAGCAGGTTTATCTGACTATAGTGGTGGTGGTAGTAAAAGAGTTTTAGAAAAAGACTTTCAAAAATCTGACTATGCTTTTAATGAATCTTTAAAAATATATGACGAGGTTATATCACTAGATTACATGGCTGATGTAACTGAAGATGAAATAAAAAATGAAGCTGCTAATATATATTTTGGTATTGACAATATTTTAGATTATGAAACTAAAGAAAGTAAAGGTTCTAAGAGTGATCAATCTTTGGCTGTTGGTAGATTTAGAAGAGATAAATTAAATCAAATAAACCCTGAAACTATTGGGACTAGAGGTTATCCTAAAGGTAGACCTTATACTGAGCAAGAAATACAGGCCATGCCTGAAATGATTGAGTTGCGTAGGCGTAATGAAAAAAAGTTTGCAAACAAAGAGGAGTATGAAGCTTATAGAAAAGAAGCTCTTGGTGATAAATATAATGATTTTTTAAAATGGGAATCTGGTAATAAAGATATTGAAATACCTCTAAGCGCTATACAAGCTGGTAAAGATAAAATATTTTTAAATAAACTTACTGTTGATTTTAGAGATAAATTTGATGGACCAGGTGGTGAGCTAATACAAAAAAACCTTGAAGTATTAACTAGTTTAAATAAAACGTCTCAAGAGCAGTTTGAATCTACTTTAAAAACTAAAGAGTTAATTGAAGCTGATAAAAAAATATTAAGTGAAAAAGAAAGTGCTTTAATTAAAGCTCAGCAACCATTTGTAAATAACATTAACAACATTCAAAAAGAAATAGATGATTTAGGTTTTAGTGTTTTTGATACTGTTGGTAAAGTTGAAATAAATGAAGATGGGTCTATAGCTGGAGGTGATTACGTAACTGTTGATTATGAAGATGCTGAAAACAAAGTGGCTGAATACAATAGTTTAGTAGAAAAATATAAAACAGCTTATGTTGATTATGAAAAACAAGATTTTGAAGGTCGATACAATATTTTAATAAAAGATCAACAAAATTTAAAAACAACTATAGATAAGTATAACAACGATATACAAAAATACGCACAAACTGGTGAACAGGCTCGTAAAGACTTTTTGATTTCTAAAGCAGCTGGATACGATTATTCTTTAACATATAGAGCTGGTGCTGCTATGGAAGATTTTTTTATAAAAGGTGGTGCAAACTTTGCTGTTTTAACTGGTCAAACTGGTTTAAAAGTAATTAAAGCTTTAACAAATAATCCTGCTTTAGATATAAGTATTGACAATTCTATCAAAAACATGTCTGAAAGTATTGCTAATTATAATCAAAGATTAGCAGAAGAAAGAGAAGAAAAACTACCTCCTGCTTTAACATTAGAAGATGTAGAGTTTGGTGCTAGTGGTAATGGTGTTTTACAGTATATAGGAGAGGCATTAGCTGATAATAGCCCTTCAATACTTACTACATTTATACCGGCTGGAGCCGCAATAGCTGGTGGTGCTAGAATAGCTGGGGCTGCTGGTTTAAGCGCGATCGCAAGAAAAGAAGCTGCAGCTGCCGCTAAAACATATGCTTTCTACGCAATGAGAGCTGCGCAAGGTATATTTTTTACTGGTGAATCTGGTGGTAAATACGGTGATATATTAGTTGAAGAATACAATAAAAAAGATAGAATAAAAGAAATAGATAATCTTATAGATAAAGGCGGTTTAACAGAGGTAATGAAACAGGATTTAATAGAAGAAAAAGAATCTTTAAACCAAATGTTAAATACTAATTTTAGTTTTGCTCAAAAAGCTTTTTCATCATATGGATTTGGAGCTACTGCTGCTTTAGCTGAAACAATGGGTTCATTAAAATTAGTTAGTAGTGTGGGAAAAGCAGCTGGTGCTTATGGTAAAATAGCTGTTAAAAAAGAATTATATAAAAACGCTGCTAAATTTTCAGGAGTATTAGCTAAAGGTGTTATAAGAGGTTTGCGACCAGCTATTACAAAAGCAATGCCTACTGAAATATTTGAAGAAGCTTTTACTCAAGTTAGTCATAACATGATAGATATAGTCGCTTTAAATGAAGATAAAAGTATTTTAGAAGGTTTAGACGCTGATTTCTTTGTAAAAACAGCTATAACTTCTTTTGCTATCATGGGACCAACAACCATGAATAACACCAGGCAAATACTTCAAAATGAGTTTAAAACTAAAAACGAAATAGCTCAAAACTCTAAAGATGTAAATGAGTTGATTGTTATACAACAACAGTTAGAAGGATTAAAAGGTCCACAAAGACGAGAACTAAACGAAAAAAGAAAAGCTTTAGTAACAAAATTAGGTTTTTACGATGCGCAGATATTAAATAAATTAAACTCTATGACAACTTCTGAAATTAAAGAAGTTGCTGAAATAGGTAGACAACAAAGACTCTTGTCTAATAACTTAACTGGTTTGGTTGGAACAGGTGGTTCTGTTGATCAAAACAAAGAGTATGTTAAAACAAAACAATCTATTGAAAATCAATTTAATAATTTAGAAAATAGAAAAAACGAGTTACTTGGAAGACATGATCAAAAAATGTTAGAAAAAATGACTCAACTAAATAAGGAGAGAGGAGTTTCTCCTAATTTAGAGTTAGCTTATAGTTTAGGTTTAAACAACTTTGCAACAAACGCAGCTTTTACAATGTCTGACGCTGGTAAAAAGTTTACTGAAATTAGTGGTGAAGACTTTAATAATCCAGAAGCTATTAGAAAACAACTTAAAGCGGAAGGTTACACTGATTCTCAAATAGAAGATGTTGTTAAAAAGTTTACAGGTTTAACTCCTTCAAATGGTATTTATCTTCCAGATACTGGAGATATAGTTATAAACCAAGGAGCTATTGATCGTACAATGCATCAGTTTCCTGCTGGTCAAGCTAATTACGCGGCGCTTGCTCCTTTGGAAGAATTGTTTCACGCTACTATTTCACAAAAAGGTTTGCGAGTAGATGGTGAATTAAGAAAAGATGCAGAGCAATCTACACAGCAATTATTGGATCTTATTAAAGGTAAGATGGAAGTAGGAACACCAGCTCAAAAACAAAAGCTACAAGATCTATTAAAAAGAGTAGATAAATATAAAAAAGACGGTGTATATAATTACGAAGAAATGCTAGCGCAAATTAACAACGCGATGTTGATGGGTGCTTTAAACGCTAGTGATTTTATATCATTACCATCTTTTAAGTCTTTTTTAAATAAAGCTATTAGTAATATAATGGGTGATCCTGCTTGGATGCTTGAGCTTAACAAACCTTCTGACGTTGCTCAGTTTATGAAAAACTGGCAAAATAATATTATTGAAGAAAAACAAGTTTTACGACAAACACAACCAGAAAAAACAGATCAAGAAGGTGTTTTAGAATCTGTAGGAGAACTACCTATAGCAACTCAAACATACATGGAGCTAGATAACTCTATATTACAACAAGCTTTAATATCTGCTATAAAAAACAATACAGATCAACAGTTTCCTATAGCTCAAGCTATTACAGAAAAAAACTGGGGATTAATTAGTCCATTGTTAAATATAAATAGCCAGCAAGAAATGAATGCTGCTAAAGAAGTTGTAATTGATCAATTACTAGGAAGATTTGAAGGTTCTGGTCAAGGTAGATATAGCGCGAGAAACACTAGTTTGTTAGCTGGTTTTTCATTAGATCCAGATGGAGACGCTGCTCAAGTTAGTACTTATTTAACTAAAACAATTAGAACTAGAAAACCTGAAATAGATGCTGCTATTGCTGATAGAACTGGTAGGTCTGGTCAAGAATTACAACAAGCTGGAGGTGAAATAGTTACAGAAACAGAAACTGTAGATACAACTCAATTAGCTAAAAAACCTAGTGAAACTACAAGTTTAGATACTGAAACTGAAACTAGAATTACAGAAGCAGTACAAAAGGTTTATAAAGGTAAAGATCTTAAGTTTTCAGAAACTCGTAATATACCTAAAGAAGTTGCTGATATATATGGTGAGGAGTTTGGTATTAACCCACAAACTATTACTGATAAAACAAGAAACTTTCAAAAAACAGATTCTGATGGTTTAACTAAAGCAAAACAATTTTTACTTAAAAATGCTAAAGATGATTTTGCTAGATTACCTAAAACTAAAGATGATTTTGGTAAAGGCACTTTTATACCTAAAAATGTAAGAGATGCTTTGTATACAGATGGTGAATTAACTGGTTCATTAAAAGATTATATGGATCTTATTAGAACTAAACCAGAAAAAGTTATTTATAGAGATAGAGTTGGTCAAACTATTAGAGGTTTATTAGGTTTACACATACGTAATCGTATGCTAGAAACAGCTCAACCATCACAAGCTAAAAGAGTTCAGTCAGGAGCTAGATTTAGTGAAGGTGAAACTTTTACTAAAAAACAAATAGATGATTATAATAAACTAGCAAGAGCTAGAAATAAAAATCTTGTCAACGAAATAATTGGGACTAAAACCGAAATAAATTCTAAAAATAGAAATAAAATACAACAACAGCTTCAAGAATCTATTGAAAAATATGGTTTAAATGAAAACACATTTAACGCTGCTAAATTTAATAATTCAGGCGCACAAAGATTTAGATTAGAAAACGGCGATGTAGTGTATGATTTAACAAACGGTGAAACTATACCTGGTATTCCTAATGGTGAAAATAAAAATGGTGTAAAACAATTTAAACAACCAACTTTAAAAGAAATACAAGACAAACATGGTTCAGGCGTAACTTTAGTTGCTGCTAGAAATAGATTATATTATGGAAAAAACGATCCAGCTTATATAAAAGCTTTAGAAGCAGCAATAAAAAACAACAAAAAAAATCAACCTAAATTTAAAAGAGTTACTATTAAAAACGCTTTTACAGATAAAGGCCAAAAAGACTCTGCAATAAATATGAGTATATTGGAAGATACTGTGTTAGAGTTAGAGCAAGCTGTAAAAAATGGTATGCCATTAAGTATTGCTGCTATAATAATAGAGGGATCATACCAAGCCACAACTGGATTAATAAAAGTAGCTGCTCCTTTTAAATATAGATCAAAAATATTTGAATATGCTAAATATGGTAAAGCTTCTGATAAAACAGGTGTAAAATATAGAGAAGAACATAGTCCACCTGCTTCGGTTATTGGAGCCTCATTGTTGTTAGGTATAAAAAACGGTAACGTTGTCAACGTAATGTCAGACGTTAAAAATAACTACATGCAAATACAGTTGTCTAAAAAAGATGATACTAAAATAGATAAAAATAATTTAGATTCAATGCTTCCAGAAAACACTAGTGTTCTTACTCCAAATGTTGGAGTTATAAGACTTGCGGCTTCAGATATTGATTTAAATTCTATTGAAAATCCTTTTACAAATAAAACACTTGCTGAAGATATAGGTTTGCCAATAAAAAATAAAGCTGATATAAATTTAGAATCTATAAATTATCAAAACGAATTAATAATTAAAGGTAAAGGTAAAATAACATCTTTAGACAGAAACAAGTTAAAAGCTAGTTTACCAGTTCAAAATTTAAAATCTAAACAAGCTGTTAAAAACGCTGGTGACTTTGACATAATATTAAACGATGATCAAAGATCACAGAAACAAAAAGACAAAATGCTTGTTTCGTTAGAAAGTAAAGGTGAAGCTATAAAAATTAACAAACCTAAAAAAGGTATTAGCGTGTTTGACTTTGATGATACTTTAGCTAAAACAAAAGAAAAAGTTATAGTTAATATGCCTGATGGTAGTATAGATGAAATAAGCGCTTCAGAATTCGCTAGAACAGCGGGTGATCTACAAGATCAAGGAGCTGAGTTTGATTTTAGTAATTTTGAAAATGTTTCATCTGATACTCAACAAGGACCACTAGCAGATTTAGCTAGAAAGCGTCAAGGTAAGTTTGGTTCTGGTGATATATTTGTTTTAACAGCTAGACCTAATAGCGCTGGACCCGCGATTAAACAGTTTTTAGAAAGCATAGGTATAAACATACCGTTAGAAAACATAACTGGTTTAGAAGATGGATCTCCACAAGCAAAAGTTGATTGGGTTTTAAATAAAACAGCTGAAGGTTATAATGATTTTTATTTTGCAGATGATTCACTAGCTAATGTTAAAGGTGTTAAACAAGTATTAGATGCGGTTGATGTTAAAAACAAAGTACAACAAGCTTTAGAAAGTAAAGGCGAAAGATTAAATAAAACTTTTAATAAACAATTAGAGCAAGTTACTGGTAAAGAAGCATTTAAAAAATATTCTGATGCTAGAGGAAGATTAGAAGGACAGCAAAAAGATAAAGGAGCATTTAAAAGATTTATAAAACAATTTACAATTACACCATCAGCAGAGGACTTTATGGGTCTTATGTATGCTTTTATGGGTAAAGGAGCCCAAGGTAATGCTCATGCTAAGTTTATAAAAGAAAACTTAATGGATCCTTATAATAAAGCTGAACAAGAATTAATATCAGCTCAGGTATCTGTTGCTAATGATTTTTCTGAACTTAAAAAACAGTTTCCTAATTTAAGAAGCAAGCGTGGTAAAAACCCATTGCTAGAAGAAATAGGTGTTGGACCATATACAAAGTCACAAGCTATTAGAGTTTACATGTGGAATAAACAAGGTATGGATATACCGGGTATGTCTCAAAGAGATATAAACGCTTTAGTTAAAGCGGTTGAAGCAGACAACGAGTTAAATGTATTTGCTGATGAAGTTATATTAATACAAAAAGGAGAACAATATCCAGCTCCAAATCAAAACTGGTTAGCTGGTGATATTGCTTCAGATATAATGCAAGGTTTAAAAACTGGATTTAGAAAGAAACTAATGGCTGAGTTTAATGAAAACGCAGATATTATATTTTCTAAAGAGAATTTAAATAAAATTGAAGCTATATACGGTAGTAAATTTAGAGAAGCATTAGAAGATTCTTTACGTAGAATGAGAACTGGTAGTAATAGACCTGTTTTTGTAGGTGGCGGAGCTCGTATTGTTAATGAAATGCTTGATTGGCTTAACAGCTCTGTTGGTGCAGTTATGTTCTTAAACATGAGATCTGGATTACTTCAGTTAATATCTAATGTAAATTTTATAAATTGGGGTGATAATAATATATATGATGCTGCTAAAGCGTTTGTTAGTAAAGATTATTTTCCAACTGTATTAAAGTTAATGAACTCTGATTACTTAGTTAACAGACGTGATGGTCTTAAGATTAATGTAAACGAAGCTGAATTAACTGACGCTGGAAGAAAAGGTGGTGTAAAAGGTATGATCAATTATCTTCTTGATAAAGGATTTGCAATTACAAGAATTATGGATAGTGTAGCAATTGCTACAGGTGGTGCTACATTTTTTATAAACAGAAAAAAATCTTTACAAAATAGAGTAAATAAAGAAACTGGTGAATTATATACTGAAGCTGAAGCAGAGCAGCAAGCGTTTGATGATTTCTATGCTATAGCAGAAGAAACACAACAGTCAAGTAATCCTAGTAAAATATCAGCTCAACAAGCTAGTTTTGCTGGTCGTATTATATTATCGTTTCAAAATGTTACGATGCAGTATAATAGAAAAACTAAAAAGTCTATACAAGATCTTTATAACAGACGTACAAAACCAGGTATGACTCAAAGAGAAAGTGATCTTAGTAATTTATCTAGTATTATATATTACGTAGGTGTTCAAAACTTAATATTTAATGCAATGCAACAAGCTTTGTTTGCTCTAGCATTTGATGATGAACCAGATGAAGATGAAAAAGATAAAGCTGCAAATATAGTAAACGGTATGGCTGATTCTTTATTGTTCGGTCTTGGTTTTGGTGGAGCTATAATATCTACTGTTAAAAACGTTTTAATGAGAATAGCTAGTGAATCTGAAAAGAAAACAACACAATACAGGGAGGCAGTATGGAACGTGTTTGATATATCGCCAGTGTTAGATTCTAAAGTTCGTAAATTAAGAACTGCTGCTAAGACTTTTGATTGGAACATGAAAGAAATTAAGAAAAGAGGTTGGAGTATAGACAACCCAGCTTATTTAGCTGTAGCTCAAATAATATCTGCTACTACAAACCTACCTATCGATAGAGCTTTACAAAAGCTAAACAACTTAAGACAAGCTACTGATGAAGAAACTAAGACATGGCAAAGAGTTGCTTTAGCATTAGGTTGGTCAGGTTGGAACTTTGGATTACCATATTGGGGTAGACAAAGCACAATAGATAAAGAAGCTAAAAATGAAGAAAGATTAAAAGAAAAATTTAAAATTGATGTTCGTAAAATGAAGTCACTTGGTTTTACAAAACGCGTGCCATTTACTGGACCAAAATCTGGTAAGCCAAAAGGTAAACTAGGTGTTGATTATGTAGCTATAGAAAGATATGACGGACTAATACAATATTATAAAAAACCATAATATGAAAAAATTTATTGACAAGTTGCAGCAAGCTTGGAACAAATTGCTTTATAAATTAATGTTTAAAAACTATAAATAATGAAAAATGAAAAAAATCCTATTTGCCCTCTTTGCGGTGGTTATTGCGGTATCTGCTAACGCTCAAAACAAAAAAAGTTTATTTAAAAACATATATGAAGATCTTTTTCAGTATAGTACTATATATATAGCTGGTGATATACAGAATCCAAAAGAAGAACCTAAAGATTATTTTGTAAGAACTAATCCAAGCGGTAACTTATATGAACCACCTGTTGTAGTTGATGGAACAGACGTTTATGATTTTGATTATAGATATGGTTTTGGTATTCGTAAGCTTGCTAGATTTGATTATGAATTTAAAAGCTCCCATTACTATGATGGAACTGAATCTAACGTAGGTCTCGCGGCTTCTAATTCACCGATTAAAGGTTTAGAATATGTAGTTCACGTTGAAAAAGAAAGATCCAGAGATGAAATTTACAAAAACCATCGTTATTTTCTAAAACATAGTGGTAAATACCACATGGTTAAAGTAGAAAGCAGAAAACAAGGTAAAGTAAATTTTAATTATAAATCAGCTGAGGTTAGAGCTAAACTGCCTATTGGAAAAAAGTTTTCTTTAAATGCTGGAGCTATATATAGAACTCATGAAAGACCTTATGGTTATAATCCTGCAGAAATATGGTTGAATGAAACTGATGATAATGGTTGGCCAATTAATCAATGGTATCAATTAGGTTATCAATATGGTTTTACTGATCAATCTGTTATAATAGATATTGATGGTGAAGAAGTGTACGACTGGTATTGGTATAATCCTGAAGGTGAAATTGTAGCTTATAGTGATTTACAGTTCCGTGATACTGTATTTGAATCTTTGTTAAATCGATTTAATGAAGAAGCTTGGTCAGAAATAGACGCGTTTAGTGTAGTTTCACCTGTAGTCGGTTTTGACTTTTATCATTACAAAAATAATTTTTGGCTTCACGCGTATGGATCTTATTTATTACCATATCACAAGTATGTTAGCGGTGATGAAGACTTTAGTTATTTAAATAGAAACAACTGGGGACTCGGCGGACTTCGTCAAGATGCAGAGCTTGAGCAATGGGACGATTACCAAGCTGGTGTAGTTTTTGGTTGGAAACTAAACAAAAACTTAGGTATATTTGTTGAAGGTGAATATACTAAATTTTGGGACAGCAAAATATATAATAGTTCAGTAGGATTAAACATAACACTAAAATAAAATGGCAGCACCACAAATAGGCGAAGAAACTAAAGTAACACTAGATCTTAAAACAATAGGTATGATAGTAGGTTTTGTATTAACTCTTGCGGGTATGTGGTTTGGATTACAAGCAGACATAGCTGAAGCAAGGACTTTACCTGAACCTGCTATTGATAGAATTGAATATGATTTAAAAGACGAATTGATACGTCAGACAATTATGGATACTCAAGAAGATGTAGAAGAAATAAAAGAAACTATTGATAAGATTGATGAAAGACTATATGAAATACAAAAAAATAGATAATGAAATATATAATTGCATTTTTACTTACATTTAATTTATACAGTCAGGAAGAAGTTCCATTAGAATATTGGATAAATGATAGTAATTTTGAAAATAAAATAAATGAAAAAGAAGCTTTTGGTTCTAATTTAGATCAAATAGTTGTTGTAGAGTTTTGGGCTAAGTTTAACGAAGTTAATTGTTTTGGTGATTGGGATAAACTAGAAGATGTGGTTTACTATAGAGTAGATATTGCTAAAGCTCCTGAAGCTAAGAAAAAATATAAAGTCCGTATGGCGCCAACATTAATTATATTTAAAGGTGGTGTAAAAGAAACGGTATTTAAAGCTGGGTTAGATCTTGTATTACCAGCTGATTTAGAAGAAATACAAGAATCAATAAATAAAATAAACACTGCGAGTCAGTTCTAATGAAAAAAAGAAAGTTAAACAGTACTAATCCTAAATATTCTCCTTCACCTGTAGAAGTTGTAAAAGAAAACAAAGTTTTAATAGCTAGTGGTAAAGTAAAAGTATACGCAGTGTTTAGCGAAATAGAATAATTATGAGTTCACCATTATACGGAAAAATAAGTTCAGCTTGTAAATCAGCTGCAAAAAGAAAATTTAAAGTTTGGCCAAGCGCATATGCTTCAGGTTGGGGCGTAAGATGTACAAAGGCTGGTGGGCCTAGTAAATTTGGAGGTAAAAAATAATGACATACATATCACCATTTCACAAAGATAAAACTCTTTCTAGCGTTGTATCACAACTAAAGAAAGCTTCTAAAATGCACTTAGCTCAAGCTGAAGTAGTAAAAGATCATATTGAAGATATGAAAGAATCACCTCTTAATTGTTGGAAAACACATAAAAGAGATTACAGCAAACCTGAGTTTAGTAAAGGCAGTTGTGTAAAAAAATAATGAGCTACGTACAACACAACTCACCGTTTGCAAAACAAAAAGGCGGTGGCACGACCAAAACTTGCTTACCAGCTTCTAAAATAAGAAGCATGAGCAAAGAACAAAGACAAAAACTAGTAAGCTCTAAAAAAGCTGCTGGTGCAAAAGGTAAATATAAACGATCATCTAAAACAAATGTAAAAGGAGCTCGTAAAAAAGGAGCTACGCTACGTGACTGGTTTGAAAAAGAAGACTGGAGAAGAGTAGATGATCCTAGTAAAAAATGTGGTGAATAATGTATAAACAAAAAGGTAATCCGTTTCCTGTTACATCTTGTGGTAGAAGAAGAAGTTTTATGATGTCACCGTTAGAAAAATCTAATGAACCACGTAAAACAACAAAAGGCAAAGGCCGAAACTTTCGTACAGTAGAAGAAGGTGCTGGTATGACTGAAAAAGGTGTAAAAGAATATAGACGTAAAAATCCAGGTAGTAAATTAAAAACAGCAGTTACAGGTAAAGTAAAACCAGGAAGTAAAGCGGCTAAACGTAGAAAAGCATTCTGCGC
>CAACVC010000272.1_pt1 | contig 11628 bp, 11 predicted proteins | sample 2381761 | NCBI WGS metagenome assembly CAACVC01 (sample SAMEA5211966, study PRJEB30684) | marine metagenome | biome: Marine; feature: Epipelagic; material: Water | collected 2015-10-15 | depth 45 m
ACTGGTGACGATGGTCAAATAATAGATTTTAGAAAAGATGGCTCAACAGTTGGAAGTATTGGTACATATAGCGGATTATTAACAGTTGGTCATGGTGATGTTGGTTTAGTTTTTTCAGCAGGTGGAGATACTATATTACCATTTAATCAAACTGCTAACACACCTAGAGACAATGCTATTGGATTAGGTGATGCAACAAGAAGATTCAAAGACCTTCACCTTTCAGGTACAGCTAATGTTGGTGGGTTATCAGTAAACTCAGGCACAACAGATACAGTTGCAACTTTCCAAAGCTCAGACCAATTTGCAGATATTAAATTACAAGACTCAGGTGGTTCTTCATTCATAAGACAATCTAATGGTTCTCTTATATTTGAAGCAGATAGAGATAATGCAGCAAGTGGCACAGGAATCCTATTTAAAATAGATAATGGTAATGTTGGCAGGTTTGATACTAGTGGCAATTTATTAATTGGTAAAACAACCAGTTCTACAGGAGTTGCTGGTGCTAGATTTAGTGCTAATGGTTTTGCTAATGTAACTAGAGATGGCGGTGAATGTATTAACTTTAACAGACTTACATCTGATGGAACTATTATAGATTTTAGAAGAGATAGCACAACAGTTGGAAATATCAACTGTCCAGATAGTGCAAACGGCTCACAATTAGTTATAGCTGCTGGCCCTGGAGGAAGCAGTACTGGTGTTGGATTACGTTTTACCTCTTTTACAGTTCATAATGTTATACCGTGTTATGATGATGGTAGTTCAGCCGATAATCACATAGATTTAGGTAACGCAGGTGCTAGATTCGATGACATATACGCTACCAACGGAACTATACAAACTTCAGACAGAAACGAAAAACAAGACATACAAGCCTTAACAGATGCAGAGCAAAGAGTAGCTACAGCATGTAAAGGTTTAATAAGAAGGTTCAGATGGCAAGATGCAGTAGAAGAAAAAGGCGATGATGCTAGATATCACTTTGGTGTTATAGCTCAAGACTTACAAGATGCGTTTACAGCAGAAGGCCTTGATGCAGGTGACTATGGTATGTTTATATCTAGCACCTGGACTGATGATGATGGAAACGAGCAAACTAGGCTTGGAGTAAGGTATAATGAACTCCTAGCTTTCATAATTACAACTTTATAGGAGAACAAGATGGCAAATACATACGAATGGGACTGTAAAACAGTTGACGTGTATCCAGAATACGAGGATCACACAGATACAGTTTACAATGTGCATTGGAGACTAAACGCAACAAGTAGCGAAACACACGAAGTAGATGGAGAGGAAGTACCATACACATCTACTGTTTATGGCACACAATCATTATCACTAGAGGATATTGGTTCTGACTTTATACCTTTTGCAGACTTAACGAATGCAATAGTCTCAGGATGGGTTGAAGGTCTAATGGGTGAAGAAGAAGTAGCAAACTTAAAATCTGCTTTAGACTCTAAAATATCTGAAGAGATTAACCCAACTACTGAAACAAAAACAATAGGCGAGTAGATGGAAACATTCATAGAGCTAGTTATCCTTACGGGGATAATATTGTTTATAATAAATAAAAAGAAACCAGAGTGGATTGACTGGATAAAATCCCAAATAAAGAAGTGATAAATTATGGCTGATACTTATACAACTAACTTAACATTAAGGAAACCAGAGGTAGGAAGTTCTACTAACACCTGGGGAACTAAACTTAACGCAGACTTAGACTTGCTAGATGCAGTCTTCTCGTCAAATGGAGCAGGTACGAGTGTTGGCCTACACATAGGAACTGGTAAAAATTTAAAAGTACATGGCACATTAACAGCAAGTAATGATGTGTTTTTAGATGGTGCTGGTACTTCACAAAACGCATTAAAGTTTATTGATGCTAATGGTTACTCAGTTGGACTAAAAGCACCAGCAGACTTAAACGATACAAATTTAACACTTATATTACCTGACTCTTCAAACACATCTAATGGCACGGCTTTAATTGCTACAAACGTAACTAATAATGTTGTAACTCTAGGATTTGGCACGCCGCCAGTTACAGTAAGTAATTACTTTGCAACATCTGGATTATCAAACAAAGACTTAGGAGTTGGCTTACATATTAAAACTGGCGATAGCGGAGCTTCATCTGTTTCAACTAGTGCTGACGAATTAGTTATAGAAGGTAGTGCTAATTCAGGAATGACAATATTATCTGGTACATCTAATGTTGGCATGATTAGATTTGGTGACTCAGGTAACTCTAACATTGGTGGTATTACTTATAGTCATACTGATAATCAAATGCAGTTTAATACTAATGGTACTAGCAGGATGACTATTGATAGTAGCGGTAATATTTTAATTGGAAAATCATCAAATGATTGGACTGCTGACGGTATTCAATTTGAAAAAGTTAGTGGAACTCCTGAGTATTTTTTAATTTCAACTAGAGATGATGGAGAGACACATTTTCAAACTAGAAAAAATAATGCAACTGGCTCAGTTATAAAGTTTTATTATAACTCAACATTGGTTGGTAATATTACACATACTACCAGTTCAACATCTTATGGAACTTCATCAGATTATAGATTAAAAGAAAATGAAGTAGCTATATCAGATGGTATAGAAAGATTAAAAGAATTAAAGCCTTACAAATTTAATTTTAAAGCTGATCCAGATACAACAGTTGATGGCTTCTTTGCACATGAAGTTCAAGATGTAGTACCAGAAGCAATTACTGGTGAAAAAGACGGAGAAGAAATGCAAAGCATAGATCAAAGTAAACTTGTTCCTCTCTTAGTCGCAGCAGTTCAAGAACTAACAACTAGATTAGAAGCATTGGAGAATTAAATGCCATTAATACAAGTGACTCCTCCACCTGGCATTGTCACTAACGGTACTGATTATGCCAACAAAGGAAGATGGACAGACGGTGACTTAGTACGTTTTGAAAACGGATACCTAAGACCAATCGGTGGATGGACAAAACTCAATACATCAGCTCTTACTGGTACTCCTACTGGTATGTTCTCCTACATAACTAATGGCGGTAAAAAAGTATTAGTAGTTGGAACAAGAGAAACCATTAATGTTTTAATGGATGATGCTTGGTATAACATCACACCATCAGGTTTTGTTACAGACGCATCTTTTGATCCTTTAGGATATGGTGCATATCACTATGACGTTGAAGACTATGGTGATGCACGTTCACAATCTGGTTTATTATTTAACACTAACTCTTTTTCTTTTGACAACTTTGGTGAGATATTACTTTTTTGTTGTCCATCAGACGGAAGAATATTTCAATGGAATCCAAACACAGCTAGCACAATAGCACAACCAGTTTCAGGTGCGCCAACTAACTGTGCTGGAGTAATGGTTACAAACGAAAGACATGTTGTAGCTTTAGGTGCAGGTGGCGATCCAAGAAAGATACAATGGTCATCAAGAGAAACACTAACAACATGGACTGCGGCATCAACTAATACTGCTGGTGATTTACAAATACCTACAGGTGGTAGAGTTCTAAGTGCAGTTAAATGGCAAACAGATATTATTATCTTTACTGATACTGGCGTAGCTAGAATGTATTACACAGGTTCTCCTTTTATCTATGGCATACAAGACGCTGGTACTAACTGTAAAGCAATTAGTCCAAGAACAGTTGTAGCTGCTGATTCATTCTTATGTTGGATGGGTGAAAACTCATTCTTTGTATTTGATGGAACAGTTAAAGAAATTAAATGCGAAGTACATGATTTCGTTTATGACAATATAAATAGTCCATATAGAAAAACGTCATGCGGTGGACACAACTCTAACTTCAACGAGCTATGGTTTTTCTTTCCCGTTGGCACAGATCAATTAACACCAAACAAATATGTTATCTGGAACTACATAGAAAACGTATGGAGTATTGGTTCTATGGATAGAGGATGTTGGTTAGACCAAGGCGTATTTGATTTTCCAACAGCATGTGATAGCGCTGGTTTTGTTTACGAACACGACAGCACAACATTAAACAACTCAGAGAATATAGGTTCAGCAGTACCTTACGCAACATCAGGCCCTATAGAAATAGGCGTTGGTGATAACTATGTGCAATGCAATCAGATTATTCCAGATGAAGAAGCTGGAACATTACCTGGAGTCGTATTAAGTTTTACAGGAAGATTTACTCCGCTTGGTGCAGAAACAGATTTTGGTAGCTTTACTTTTGAAACAGATGGTTACACAGATGCAAGATTTAGCGCAAGACAAGTTAAGATGAAAGTAACAGGCGACACAGATCAGTTATTTAAAGTTGGTAACATACGATTAGATGTTAAAAAAAGAGGTCGTAGATAATGGCACGTAAAGCATTAAGAAGACCAGGGCCAGTATTAGATACAAATTATCAAAACTACCTGATTTCTGAAATAGAGTACAGAGACGGGTTAGCATTTAAGAAAGGTGAAAGAATAGAAGTAGGTGGTGGAGACGCTACTGAACTCGTATTAGTGAGTCCAAATGGAACAAAATATAAACTTAGTATCGCAGACAACGGAACAATCTCAGCAACAGCAACAGTCTAAAAAGCGTTGGGAGATAGAGTTTGATCGCTTAGAGCATCATATTAAACGTGCATTAAAGCATCAAGATATGTATAATTTAAGTGATATTAAAGAAAAAATCCATCAAGGTGAGTTTCATATCTGGGGTGGTGAAAACTCGGTAATGATAACCGAGATTGTAGAATTTCCACGAGTTAAAGTTTTAAATTTATTGTTTTGTGGAGGAGACTACAAAGAGCTAGAAACAATGTTGCCTAGCTTTGAACAATTTGCAAGACATTTTGGATGCAAAAGAATTTATGGTGGAGGCAGAAAAGGCTGGCTTCGCAAAATTAAACATCTTGGCTTTGAACAAGAATATATGGTTAGAAAAGAATTATGAGTAAAGGCAAAACTACTACAAGTACACAAACCGATCCTAAACAAATGGCAATCTTTGAAGATGTCTATAATAAAGGTAAGTCAATATTCAATACGCCTTTTACACCATACACAGGAGAAGGCGTTGCTGGATTTACACCAGACCAACTATTCATCCAAGATCAAGCAAGAGGAATGTTTGATGAATCTTTTGGTTTAGATCCAAGAGGTAAATTAAACGCACTAGCATCACAGGATGCACCAAGTTTATTATCAGCAGACTTAGATGCCTATCAAAATCCTTTTAGAGAACAAGTAATAGATAACACACTTAATGATTTAGATAGAGCAAGACAAATACAATTACAAAGCGATCAAGATGCAGCAATAGGCAGAGGTGCTTTTGGTGGTTCTCGTTCAGCTTTATTAGAAGCAGAAACAAATAGAAACTTTGCAGATAGAGCTGGTGATGCTGTATCAAGATTAAACCTACAAGGTTATGATAGAGCAACTAATTTAGCGAGTCAGGACATTGGCAGGGAAATGCAAAACAGACAGTTCCAATCCAACCTATTCGGCAATCAACTAGCAGATCAATACCAAAACTTTGGTTTATTATCTGGTATCGGCAATCAACAACAAGGACTTAATCAAGCTGGACTTGATTTTGATTATGGACAATTTATGAGACAACAAGATGATCCATATAAAAGGTTTGGTGCGCTTACAAGCGGTGCTGGTTTTATTCCTGGTAATGGCAGTAGAACCGATCAATATAAACCTGGAACTGCTGAAAAAGTAGGAAGTGCAGCACAAACAATAGGTGCTCTCATGGCATTATTTTCTGATGAAAGATTAAAAGATAACATCACTCAAATTGGAAAATCTAAAGGATATAATCTTTACACCTGGACTTGGAATAAAATAGCTAAAGACTTAAATGTTGATAGTCCAACAGTAGGAGTTCTGGCGCAAGAAGTAATGGAGAAAAATCCAGATGCAGTAACTAAGCATGATAGTGGTTACTACATGGTCAACTACGGAGCTTTGTAATGGCTAATATATTTCAAAAAATCGGAAGTGCTTTTGGTCAATATGGCATGGATGATCGTATGCCAGCAGATGAATTTTTAAATTTGCCAAAAGGTGATAGAAGGCAAATGCAAATACAAGGATTGCAAAATTTTGCAAATCAAATGAATCTTGTAGGCGCACAACAATCTGGCAATGCTCAAAGAATTGCACAAGCACAAAATATAATTTCACAAAGTCAAGCAGAAGACGAAGCTAGGCAGTTGAAAGCGCAGCAAGAGGCTGAATTTCAAAAGCAATATAATTTACTAAGTCCAGAGCAAAAAATATTAGTAGATAGAAGAAGAGCTGGTATTGATATACCGCAAGGATCAGAAAGAAAAATAATTAAAGGCGCTGATGGTTTTAATTACTATACTGATACAGGTGAAAGAGTATTGCCTGGAGTTGTAACAAGCCCTGAAACATCAAAAAGAACAACCATAAAAGGAGCTGATGGATATAATTATTTTGTAGATACAGGTGAAAGAGTATTGCCTGGAGTAGAGCAAGAAAAAAAACAATCTGATAAAAAATATGAAAAAGCTGCTGATGGATTTTATCGTTATGTTGATGATGGTTCGAAAGTATTTGGTGATGTTGAAATAGTTGATCCAAACTTTATCAAACCTACTGAAGATAATCCAATGGCATTAACTAAAAAAGAATACTTTGATAGATCAGATAAGTTAAGTGACGATTTTAGAGCAGGTTCTAAAGACTTTATTGTTTCAAGAGATTCTATGAAAAGAATACTTGACGCAGCTAATGATCCATCACCATTTGGTGACTTATCAATCATATTTAGTGCTATGAAAGTTCTTGATCCTAACTCGGTTGTTAGAGAAAGTGAATTTAAGACAGTAGCAGATGCAGCTCCTTTGTTAGTTAGGTTAGGTTTTAGTAGAGATAAAGTAGAGGCAATGACTGCTGGTAATAAATTAACAGATGCGCAAAGGGCTGACGTTGTTGGAACTGTTTTAAAATTTTACAATTCTGCGCAAGTTTCACAAAATGAATTACAAGATTATTATTCCAGTAGGGCAACTGCATCTGGATTAAAACCTGAAGATGTTATTTTTGATTACGGTAAAACCGTTGTTCCTAAAATTGAAGATTTTAATTTTATTGTAAATTTACAAACAATGACAAAAGAACAATTAATAAAATTAGACAGGAGTGAATTTACAGAAAATCAAAAAGAGCTATTTTTAAAAGAACTCAAGAAGCGTAATTAATAATGTCTGAAATAGATAAAAAAATACAAGAAGAACTAGATAAGCTCTCCAACACATCTACAGCAAATACAGACGTTGGCATGACTAGTGGTATAACTAGAAATATTTTACAAGGCCTAACTTTTGGTACTTCTGATGAAATAGGTGCAGGTATTGGTGCAGCTTTCGATAGTGTTTTTTCAGACCAGTCATTTAATGATGCCTTTGATAAAAGAGTTACTGACTCAAGAAATAAATTAAAATCATTTAGCAAAGCTAACCCAAAGACAGCTTTAGCAGCAGATGTTACTGGATCAATTTTGCCAGTAGCAGCTTCATTATTATTAACACCGTTTACAGGTGGTTCAAGCTCAACTGGAGTGGCCGCAACAGGAGCTAGAATATTAAGCAATCCATTATTAGCTGGTAAAATTGCAAATCCTGGAAAAGGTCTTTTATCAAAAAGTTTTGAAGCTGGAAAGATAGGAACTTTACAAGGCACGGTTGCTGGCGCTGGTTATAGTGAAGGTGATGTAGCTGATAGAGCTTTAGGCGCAGGTTTTGGTGCTGCTACAGGTGCAGTTATTGGAAGCGCAACACCCAGCGTTCTAACTGGCAGTCAAAAAGTATTAGGATCTGGTTACAATGCTATAAAAAATGCAGTTACAAAAAAAACTAATTTTACAAAAGAAGAACAAAAAGCCATTAAAATAATTGCAGATCAATTTGCAGCAGATGACATACCAGTAGATCAAGTTATACAAAAAATTCAAGACAATGTATCAGCAGATAAATTAGAAGGTATTACGCCTGTAGAAATATTAGCTGACTATGGTGGTGATGCTGTTGTTAGAAAATTAAGAGGAATTAATACTAGAGTGCCTGGAATGAATATAGGTCAAGAACTAACTGAAAGAACTACAGGAACAATGGAACAAAAAGCAGCAGCAATGAGTGCTGGTGATGTGCCTAATATACAATCAACAAGGCTTTTAAACACATTAGATAGTTCAGTTGATAAAGCAATACAGACCAAGGGAATTGATTTACAGTATGGTATTGGAGATATTATTGATACAGTTAATAAAAATCTTGATCCATTATACAAAACTGCATATTCAAAAAATCAATCCATAAACAACTTAGAAGTATATAAGTATTTAGAGTCTGATCCTTTGTTAAAAAATGCTTATAGCGAAGCAATAAAACTTTATAATCAAAAAATAGTAGCAAGAGGTGGTGATCCTGTTGCTATACCAAAACTAAACAAATTGCTTATTAAAGAAAATGGCAATGTTATTGGTGTTAATAAGCAATTACCTTTAGAGTTTTTAGATTTAATTAAAAGAGTAGCAGATCAAAAAACCTATCAACAAATTGTAAAGGGAAGTATTAATAAACAAATGGCAGGGCCTAGGAAAGCAATAGCTAATAATTTTAGAAATCTATTGAAAGACTCTGTAGAGGGTGATGAATATCTAACTGCATTAAACCAAGCCTCAGATTCCTTTACTTTAAAAGATGCTTTTGATTTAGGTGCTAAATTTAAAAAACCTTCTTCAACAGCTATTTCATTTGAAAAACAATTTAATAAACTAGAGACCAATGCTGAAAAAGATGCTTTTAGGGTTGGCGTGTTTCAAGAAATTATGAAGGATATGAATAGAGTTGGAGACAGTCAAGATATAGTAAAAAAAGTTTTTAATAGTCCAGATTTAAGACAAAAAATATCAATATTATTTGGAAATGAACAGGAAGCTAGAGATCAATTTATTAATAAACTTGTTAGAGAAGCCAACGTATTAAATACAACACAAAAGGTTACTGGTGGTTCTAATACTACTGAAAAACTTTTTGATGCAGACCAGGCCGCACAAACCATGTCTGATTTGGCTGTTGCTGGTTCGGGTAATCCTACTGATGCAGCTTCAATTAGAGCAATATTTGGTCTAGGAACAAAGGCTAGAGATATTATTTCTAATCCTTTAGAAAGTACATCAAGAAATGTAGGTAATGTTTTGCTTGAGCAAAATCCAAGTAAGCAACTAGAAATATTAAGACTAATGCAGCAGTTAGAAGAAACTGGCAAAATTAAAAATGCTTACCAAAATGTGTTAGGCGGATCAGCCATAAGAACAGGTACAAATCAATTAAATCAGTTACTTAACGAAAACTAAAATGTCCCAACATGACAAGAGCAACGGAGAGAATAGGTAGGAGTGGCGAATACCTAACTTGCTCCGTGATAGCAAGGGAAACCGATACTGTAACGATTATGCCTCATGGTTCTCATGCCGACATTATCTTTGAATACGATGACAAAATGTATCGCTGTCAAGTCAAGACAGTTACTCATATAGAGAAAGCTAGAAACAGTTGGCGGTTTGATCTACGTAAAGGATCACATAGTAAGTCAAGACAGTACAAAGAAAATACCATTGATGTATTTGCTTTGGTTAATCTTAAATACCAGAATGTTTACTTCCTACCTTTTAACAATTGCAAACACCTACAATATTCTGTACATGACAAACCCATGAAAGCTGTTAATTCAATAGAGAGTTTTAAAGAGGCTATGGATGCAATAATTAACTCGGATCATACTCGGATGGGTATATCAGTCCATGACATACCTTTTGAAAAAGCGCAGGAATTAGCGGTTATTTAACTGTTCGGGGAGTAGCGCAGCCTGGTAGCGCAGAATATTTTTTACTCATCACACGATTTCACATCAATACTTTTTATTACTAAAAACCCTTGTTTTCTTTACAAGATTCAATTTATAATCTACTCAATAGGTAACAAAGATACTCGTCATTCCGTAGTCAAAGCACGGATAAAACACGGATGGGTAATAGAGGAGCAAAGCATGGCAAGATACCAGACTGATAAACAAGTGAGCGCGTTAAAGATACATAAGAACGGATATTATCTACATTATAGGTTTGATAAAAAGACCAGGGAGATGAAGATAGCAAGTAAGGATGTATTGATTGGAGTAGCTAGAAACAAAGCACAAAAGATACTAGGAGAAGTAGCGCAAGGTATTGATCCATTGCAAACAAAGAAGGTAGAGGCTGATGCTTATACCTTAAATCAAGCATTTGAGTTGAAGCTAGAAGACTTATTAAACAATAATAAGAAGTGCGTAGAGATGAAGGATGGCAAGATAGATGGTGAGCCTAGGCGCATGTGGGATAAAGACGTTAAGAATACTTTAGGTAAGATGAAGCTAGAGAGTATTGAGACTGGTGATATTACTAAGCTACATATTGCAATAAGTAAGAGAGCTAAGTATCAAGCTAATAGGGTGGTTCAATTAATTAGTTCAGTCTTTGAGAACAGCATTAGATTATCTTTGGTTAAATATAACCCTGCAAAGTACGTTAAAAAGAACCTGGAACTTGAACGTGATAGACCATTAACTGATGCAGAGTTTGCTGAGATAAATAAGCAGATCAATATTGCAGAAGCACAAGCACATGAGAGACACATAAATTCTATTAAGTATATAAGGCTATGTATCTTAACTGGTGGTAGATGTGTTAGCGAGATAGGTAGTGCTAAGTGGTCTGATCTTGATGGTAATAAACTGGTGCTAAAAGATCATAAAACAGATTATGGTGGTAAGCCTAGAGTTATACATTTAAACAATCAAGCTATGGCAATCATCAACTCTTGCGATAGAAACAGCGAAACAATACTTGGTGTTAAATATCCCTTTCATACTTGGAACAAAATTAGAAAAGCTGCTGGATGTCCAGATGTGACGTTCCATGATCTAAGACATAACTTTGGCACTATGGCTGGTGAACAAATGAAAATAGAAGATGTCAAGACTCTTATGGGACATAAAAGTTTAAAGGCTACTGAACGCTATCGTAAAACTAGAGAGCATATAGCTACCGAAGAGATGCAGAATGTCGGTAACTACATGCAGAAAATAGTTATGTCTAATTAAAGTTCTTCGTAGTGTTTAATTAAAGCATTCAGATACCATTGTGCTTTTTCTAAACATTCAATGTTGCTGTCTTTATCTTTATGTCTATATAAATATTTCCAGATGTTACCTTCAAGGTAAGCTGGAAAGTTATTAGAACCAACTCTATCTTTAATTAAGTCTATACACTCTATCTTGCCTTGGTAGTGTGGTGGTTTGTTTACCATGTCTACCTTGTTAGATTTATTTACTTCTTCCAATCTATCCCACTCCTCTCTTGTTACTTTATCTATACTCATTTTTACCTCCTTATTAATGCGTAAATGTTATTGATAAATTTTCTGTAAATTTTTTCTGAAGATTTTATCTCAATAATATTTCTATTATTTCTTGTCAGTTACTTGCTTTATTAAATTTACGTAGGTTAGAATATCACAATCACGAAGTAATAGGTAAAGTAACAAGAGAGGAGTGGGATAGA
>CAACVC010000276.1_pt1 | contig 11501 bp, 21 predicted proteins | sample 2381761 | NCBI WGS metagenome assembly CAACVC01 (sample SAMEA5211966, study PRJEB30684) | marine metagenome | biome: Marine; feature: Epipelagic; material: Water | collected 2015-10-15 | depth 45 m
TAGCTTAGTATTAGTGACCATGATTGTGTCACCCGCTTTAAACTTTAATGCGGCTTGTTAAAAACGGGAACTATTGATGTTTCTTTGGTAAATGTTTCAGGAACTACACAAAGCAACTTTGAACTGAAGTCAGCGGCAAGCGGGTCAAGATTAGCTATTTTAAACGATAAGATAGAAATCTATGATGGGACACAAATTCGCGTAAGATTAGGTAATTTATAATGTCTTATGGATTGCAAGTTTGGTCTGCTAGTGGTGATCTAAGATTAAAGATTAGCGATAGGATGGTTCGCTACCATAGCACTATTTCTGGAACGATAACGCAATCAACATCACCTGTTTCTGTATACATTGCGGGAATTACGAATGATGGAACTTGGGGTCTCAGCAATGACATCCCTCTCTATGGCAATTACAATACATCGGATGATGTTAAGGTAGAGTTTGGTGCAACAAATTACGTTACCGTAACTATACAGCATTCATATACAGGCAACTTTGATTATCGTATACAGGTGTTTAGGATTTAATTATGTCTTATGGTTTTCAGGCTTGGAACTCGTCAGGATTTGCACAAATTGACGGCTCTTTACCGCAGATGATGCAAGTGGCATCTGGTACGGCAACTGTAGCAAACTATTCAAACTTGGTTTATGGGAATGGCAGTTTAAAGCAAGTTATAAGCATTCCAACCGCATACAACAATGAAGATATTTTTGTTTTTATAAAGCCAAATACAACATCGAATACTTGGGCTGTTGGGGTTTGGAAGTACAAAGATAATGGGCAATGGAAAATCTGGTTTTGGAGTAGTCATAACTGGGGTACGCAGACTGTCAAATACGCTGTTTTTATTGGTCAATCTACAGTCGCAACTAACACTGGTTACGGGATGAATATATTTAACGCCAATGGAAAGGTTGGATTTAGCACAAATAGAGTTAACGTCAGAGGCTTGCAAGCGTCAATGGGCGTGTTAAGTCAAAATAGCTCAATCGGCCCACTTACGCATGGGTCAATAAATAATGTTTACGCTTTGTATACGGGGACAAATTTTGTTGAGCGCGATTTTACTGGAGATACTAGTTTTAACCCTGATCAAGATTCCATGGCAGAAGAAGGGCTGAGTATTCACTGGTATCACTCAGAGATTGTTTTTAATTATGGGGGGAAAACCATAACAATGAGAGCAGAAGAATACTATAGCACTAATTCTGTATTTGTTGGTTATGATAAGGGTGGAAGTTCAACAAGAACATTGGTTACTGGGATGGTTGTATGATTAAAGTGGCGATGACAAGATCAAACGGAGAGGTAGGTTATATAATTTCACCTGCTGTTGATGATGATTATATTGATGGTCAGGTGTATGGTGATTACACAGCTAGGCATATAAGTGTAGATTCAAATGACGATGATTACATTATCCGAAAGTATTGGGATGGCAATGGTTGGGTTGATAGGGGTGAGAGGCCAAGTGATTTGCACGAGTGGATTGATGGCGAATGGTATTTAAATCTCACATATTTGTTCAATGAAGTGCGCGGAGAGAGGCAAAAGAAGCTTGCGATGTCCGATTGGACTCAAACGATTGACAGCCCATTAAGCGATAGTAAAAAGGCAGAGTGGACAACATACAGGCAAGCATTGCGCGATGTGCCCGCTAATAATTCGGATGCAACCGATCTCAGTGATATAATATGGCCGACTAAGCCGGAGTAGAAAATGATTTATCAACTAGTTAAAGACGATACAGGCGTATCAATACAAGCAACCCTAACTAGGGCGAATGATGGCAGTGCGATTAACTGCGAAAACGGTACTGTGCGCCTGAAGGTGCGGCAGAAGGGGTCAACGACTACCCTTTTTACTGTTACGGCAGGAAACTCAGGCACTAACCTACAGAATGGAATAGCGATATTTCAGTTTGAAGCAGGACAGTTAGACTTGACAGAAGATTACTACGAAGGCGAGATCGAAATTACCTTCAGCGATAACACTGTGGAAACTGTATTTGAAACTTTAGAATTTTACGTTCGCGCTGACTTTGCATGATTAAGTTATCTGCGTTTTTAAACAGGGCGTTAGCCAAGGTTGCCGAAAGAAGGGCAAAGGCAGAGATCAGTCACAATCGCGCTGTATTTAAAGCTATATTTATTTCTATCAGGATACTGGCTAAAGAGTTTGCTGATGCAACAGGTGTTTCTGATGCGATTGCTAAAATTACAGGCAAGCCAGTACAAGATAGCGCAACTATATCGGATGATTCAACTCACGCCATCGACAAAAGAAAGTCAGAAAATGTTTCATTAACTGAACAAACGCCCAAGGATGTAACTAAGCCGAAACAAGATAGTGCGTCAGTTGTTGAAGCGAACGTAAAAGCGTACGGGAAAAACAGCCAAGAGGCTATATCGCTTACCGATACGCAAACTAATACAGTCGGCAAAGGGTTTAATGAACTACCGCAGATTACAGATGCACTCGCATTACAGGCAGTAAAATCATTTTCGGAACAGCTTGCGGCAACAGATGTTGATTCGAAAAGCGTATCAAAATCATTTTCTGATAGCGCAGGGTTTGTTGACCAAATACTAATATACAGAATATTTGAGAGAGCATTTAGCAACTCAGGGTCTGCGTCTGATGCTACTGCATTTATAGTCAATCTGACCAAATCAGACCAAGCTGACCTATCAGAGCAAATTAGTTTAGCCTACGCAAAGGTAAAAGCTGACAGCGCAGGAATAGGCGATGAAATAGGTATTGCAGTATCTAAAATATTAACTGATGCCGCAGGGGTATCTGAAAGCATAGATATTCTAAGGCAGAAGATTTTAGGCGATTCTGCAACGTGGTCAGACGATCACAGCATGGATTTCCACAAATTCATTACTGAAGGGTTATTTGCTACTGATGACTTGGATGGTGAAGCGACAGCGCAAGACGATCAAGAAATGGCATTTGTAAAAGTGCGTACTGATTTGGCGGCATTGTCAGACAGCCTTGCTACTACACAAGGCAAGGCAAATAGTGATACAATCGGGTCAACTGATTCTGGTTCTCTGCGCGGCCAAGGTTATGCGGAGTTTAGTTATTTTTTAGAAGATTATGTCGGCTATAGCCGAACTTTTTAGAGGTGCAAAATGTTAAACGAAAACTTAAAACTGCGCGGTGATGTTGCCCTTGTCCTAAAAGACAAAAATGGTAATGTAAAAGAGAAGCGCGAAATCAACAATCTGATTGTTTCGGCAGGATTGGAATTTATCTGTTCACGCATGGCGGGTGCATCTGCTAACGTAATGTCGCACATGGCATTGGGTTCAGGCACTACTGCCGCCGCCGCAGGGCAGACTGATCTAGTATCTATTCTAGGGTCTAGAGAAGCTTTAGATAGCTCAACTGCGTCAAGCAACACCATTACCTATGTTTCGTCTTTCGAGGCGGGAGAAGGCACTGGCGCGGTCACAGAAGCGGGTATCTTTAATGCCGCATCTAGTGGCGATATGCTTTGCCGAACAGTGTTCTCAGTGGTGAACAAGGAAGCTGACGATACTATGTCAGTTACTTGGACTATTACTTTAACCGCATCCTAATTTAGAAGGGGCTACCAATGTCTACGATTACTACAAGATCGGGCAAAGGATCGCCCCTAACAAATAATGAGGTTGATACTAATTTCACCAACCTGAATACGGACAAGCTAGAGTCTGCTGATCTTGCGGGGTACGCGACTCTATCCGGTGCTACGTTTACAGGTGAGGTAGAGGCAACTGGATTTAATGGTGATCTTACTGGCGCGATTCTGTTTAAGGGTCAGGCGGGTGAGGCATTAACTAAAGGCGATCCAGTATATATCTCAGGTATCAGCGGTAATAAAACCGTAGTCAGTAAGGCCGATGCCAACGATGCCAACAAAATGCCTTGCTTTGGTATTGTTGATGCTACTGTGTCGGCTAATGCGGATTGTTCTGTCGTTACATTTGGAACATTGCAGGGGCTAGATACATCTTCATTTAGCGAAGGCGATGAACTATTTGTCAGCGATACCGGAACACTGACCACAACTGCGCCTACTGGCGAATCGTCACAAATCCAAAAGATCGGTAAAGTTACGCGCTCTCACGCATCAACGGGTAGCATAAAGGTTATGGGTGCGGGTCGAACCAATGCTGTACCCAACCTTAATGATGGTCAGTTCTTTTTAGGTAACGGATCAAATCAGGCAGTCAGCACTGACTTCACTACTTCTGTACTGGGCGAAATCAGCGCAGGAACTGGTATCGGTATTTCTGGCAGTGGCGTTATATCCAACAGCGCACCTGACCAGACCGTATCTTTAACGGGCGCAGGAACTACCACTGTATCCGGTACATATCCTAACTTCACAATTACAGGTGCGGGAACTACCTATACCGCAGGTTCTGGGTTGTCGCTAACAGGCACTGAGTTTGCTAACACAGCACCCGACCAAACTGTTACCTTGACAGGCGCGGGGACAACGACTGTATCTGGCGCATACCCCAACTTCACAATTACAGGCGCGGGTACAACTTATACTGCATCAAATGGAATCACTCTCAGTGGTACAGACTTTCAGCTAACTGATACTAACGCAAAGCTGAATGTTTCTGATTACACAGCGGCAGACGTTTTAACAAAGATTAAAACAGTAGATGGCTCAGGCTCTGGATTAGATGCTGACCTTTTAAAAGGATTAACCACAAGTTCATCCGGTGATAGATGGGGTGTCATACCAACAGTTGATGCTAATGGAGTTATGGAGGTTGGTGAGTATATAGACTTCCATGAATCTGACAATAATCAAACTGACAATTCATACAGAATATATTCGAGTGGAAGTGCGAACGGGAGGCAGTTAACGACAGACGGCCATCTTTACCTAAATAATGGTGCTACAGATGGAGCGCACTTATACCTTGGAACCAATGTTGCCGCCGCCTTTGGCATTAACAACAATGGGGGCAACCTTATTTTCAGTGATGGCACTGAAGTCATGCGTCTTAACTATCAAAACCGAATGGGCATAGGCACTACAGCCCCTGCTCAAGCCTTACACGTTGTTGGGTCAATTGTAGCTACTGGTAACATCACAGCTTACTACTCTGATGAACGCCTTAAAGACTTTAAAGGCAAGATTGATAAACCACTAGAAAAGATAAACACGCTTAACGGCTATTACTTCAAGCCAAACGAAACTGCATTAATTGCAGGGGCAGAGCAGAACGGGTTAGAGGTTGGTGTTTCAGCGCAAGAAGTTGAAAAGGTACTGCCAGAGATTGTCAGTCCATCTGCGCTAGGTAAAGACTACAAGACTGTATCCTATGAAAAGCTAACGCCATTGTTAATCGAAGCGGTTAAAGAGTTATCTGCGAAAGTAGATGATCTTGAATTACGTTTACAGAACTTGGAGAAATAGAATGGAATTTAGTTGGCAAGTTAATGCGTTAGACGCTGATAAAGTTACAGGTGTTATTTCCACAGTTCATTGGGAATTGCTTGCTCTGAAGTGGGTAGAAGGTGCAGAAGAAAACGAAAGAGAACTACACCGCGAAAGAGTTTATGGAACTATTGCATTAGATGCTACAGACCCTAGTGATGAAGGTTTTGTTGATTGGGAAAATGTCACTGAGCCTAAAGCTATCCAATGGGCAAAGACCGCATTAGGTGATGAAAAAGTAATTGAAATAGAGCAAAAGGTTACTGCCGCACTGGAACTTAAACTTAACCCTACAAATAAAACTAATCTGCCTTGGGGTGATTAATTATGGCACTTCAAAACTCAGGGACAATTAGTTTTAACGATGTAAATGTTGAGATATTAGGTGTTGGCTACGGCACTGATAATAACGCTAACCTTAACCATTATAAGTGGCGTAATGCGAGTGGTGTTCTTGGTGGAGAGCATGGCTTAGATGATTTATATGGAGCGCAGGGCGGTAACGATCAACAGGTCATTACTGTAGGAGACACTTGGATTAGTACGGGAGCAGGTGGTGCTTATGGATTCAGGGCTTTTTCCCCTGCCAGTAACTATATAGGCAGTTGCAGTGATGGTACTGTAAACTTTAGAAATGGGTCAGCGTTTTACTCTTGTTATTATTTAACTGGGTATAAGACTATCACTTTAATCCTGCAAGGATACAACTACGGAAATACGGGGTTTGATAAAATAGAAATTAGACCACAAATCTTAGACGGTAATTCAAGCACTGGAGGAAATACTTCAGTGTTTCAATCCTATAAGTCATCTGCAACCTTTACCCGAGGTTATTACTATAACTATACACAATGGGTTTGGTCAGGTGTTAATAGCAACCCTTTTGGAACTACTGACGGGCATAAAAAGCTAGTTATTCTAAGGAATCTATGACATGGAATATACAGTAAGAGTAGAGCCGCGAGCTAAGTGGGCTTGCTTTAATAAAGATGACATATGTTACGAAGTTAATATTATTGATTTAGAAGATGACGAAATACAAGATGCATTAAATGAAGCTGTAATGCTACATACTGAAGAATCTACGGAAGGCGAATAAATTGCAGTTTTATATCTTAACATCGAATGACTATCCTAAACTGAAGCGGCACTTTGATTATAGGTACAGCAACTTACAGCCAGAAGATGCTGTTGTTGTTATCAATACGACAGTATTAGAGCATACCAAGCTAGTCAAAAGTTTCTGCGAGTCCAAGGGAATTGAGTACCATATAACAGAATCCGATAGCACACCCGCTACTGGCAAGAACAGTTTGCTTGATATTTTCCTATCGTCTGACAATGATTACTGTGTATTGGTGGATGGTGATGATTTACTTACTACACATGGAGTCTGGTTTTATAAAAACTTAGAGACTATAGACAACCCGCCAGATGCGCTACTACTTCTTAATCAAAAAAGCATTAGATTCGCAGACGATGTTACATATGTATCACAGCCGTTCACAGTAGATTATGATGAAAGATTAAACTTTGATTATGTAACACTGTTTAGGGATACGCATTTATTAGATAATGAAACTGCTAAGTTTTATCAAGACTTACATTACCAATACTATGGTCAAAGCAAAAAATATTGCCAAGATTCTGAAGCGCATTCTCGCGTTACATGGATTAGTAAAAAGGCGGCACAGTTTAGGTTCGATGCAGACATAGTGATCGGTGAAGATACGCTAAATATGTTTGAGTTAAAGCATCAGGCAAAGCTTGGTAATCTTGATGTTAAGACAACTGACGAAAGCCCCGCAACGTATCTATATGACCAGACTAGCGCGGGAATTGTGCAGACTGTATCTCAAGGAGGTACTGATTATCATTGGATGCAAAGGTATCTTATGAAGCTTGATGAAATGGAACAAGCGGGAAAATTGCACGAAGGTTTTAAATTACCCGCATTAATTGTAGATTATCCAGAAGGGTATGATTTAGGTGACTATGGCATTACGCCCATAGATTGAAGGTTAAAATGATTGATCCAGTAACAGCATTATCGGTTGCCGCAAACGCTTTTGGAACAGTCAAAAGAATGGTGTCCGCAGGGCGAGAAATAGAAGATACGCTCACACAAGTGGGCAGATTCTATGGTGCTGTTTCTGATTTAGCCGAACATAAACGTCAGGCAGAAAATCCCCCGCTATTTAAAAAGATCATTGCCAGTAAATCGGTTAATGAAGAAGCGATGGAGATATACGCCCGTCAAAAGAAAACTCAGCAGATGGAACGTGAATTACGCGAACTGCTAATGTTCCAGTTCGGAGAGAACGGCTATAGAGAACTTGTGGAGTTAAGGCGGTCTGTACAGGCGCAAAGGGAAAAGACAATTTACCTACAGGAGCGCAAGCGCAAAGCGTTTTTCTGGAATACAGTGCAGATATCAGGGATACTTGTATTAGGTTTTGCTATATACAAAGTATTTTCATTTATTGTAGGAGTGTCAGATGGCAACGGTTAGGGAGGCACTTTTGAAGCTTGAGGCGCATGAACGTGAATGCGCTGTAAGAATGCAAGTAATTGATGAACGATGCCAAGGCATAGAGAAGCGTCTGGATCAAGGCAGTGAGCGTTTTAAGAAAACCGAAATTATGCTTTGGGGTATCTACCCGTTGATTATTGGATTATTCCTAATAGAGAAAGGTGTCATATGAGTTTACTGGCTACACTCGCGCAACCTGTCGCGGGGCTTTTAGATAAGTTCATTGAAGATAAAGACCAAAAGAATGCTTTGGCGCATGAAATTGCTACCCTAGCAGAAAAACAAGCGCATGAAAGTGTCATGGGTCAGATCGAAGTCAATAAAGCTGAAGCGGCACACAAGAGTTTATTTGTTGCAGGATGGAGACCCGCTATCGGTTGGGTCTGCGTACTGGGCATGGCGGGTAACTTTATCACAATACCTATTACCAATATGATCCTAGAGTTAGCAGGATCAGACGTTACCGTTCCACTAATCCCAACAGCAGAAATGATGCCCGTTCTAATGGGTATGCTTGGACTTGGGGCAATGCGTAGCGTAGAAAAGGTTAAAGGCGTACAGAGAGAAAACTAATGGCTAAATCACCTAAGAAAGATGAACCTAAAAACTACTTCAAGCCCAAAGAGTTAAAGTGCAAAGCCACTGGGGAAGAAGGCTTTGACGATGACTTCTTGGCAACCTTAAATGCTATTCGCCATGAGTGCGGGTTTAGCTTTGCCCTATCCAGTGCCTACAGAAGCCCACAGCACCCCATAGAAGCCCGTAAAAACAAGCTAGGAGCGCATACCACTGGTAAGGCGGTCGATATACTAGCTAACGGAGAAAAGGCGTTAGAGATCATTAGAGTGGCGCAGAAGCATGGTATTCAGCGCATCGGTATACAGCAGAAGGGTGGCGGCAGATTTATTCACCTAGATGCGTGTACTGAAGAAGATGGATTCCCCTGCCCTGCTATCTGGTCGTATTAGTTCCACATAGAACAACAGCCCTGCCAAGCGTGGGGCTTTTTTTTGCCTATTAATTAACAAAAGTGTTGACTTTGCATTTTGGAGGGTGTACTGTAGCACCTCAATCAATCAAAAAAGGTAATAAATTATGTTAGGTTCAGGTAGCTTACCAAATACAAGCCGCAAGGCAGTACGTCATGGTCATCAGGGTAACGTCAAGAAATGGGAAATTTGGAGCAGGGTAAAATGCGCTGAAGAACGTGCAGAAATGAAAGAGTTTGGCGTTACAGATGCTGATGAATGGAAACTAGCAACTCCATGCAAGCTAACGACAAAAAAAGCGGATGAGCTTATATTGATACTTGAGCGTGTAGGCCACGAATACAAAATGATCAACGTCAACTTAATCAAATAATCTAACCGCCCCCGAAAGGGGGCAACTAAGGGGAAATCAAAATGGCTAAATTAGTAATCAATACTCAGATAGAAGAAAACTACGGGGCGCACACTTGGGAAGGTGAGGGCAAATGCCCACAATACTGGAAGTGCAAAGGCGGTAATACATACGTTATGGAAAACCTTTCTGACGTTTGCGTTAAAAGAATCCTAGAGAACGGTATTCCTACCCTTGATGAAACTATCACTCAGCGCGATGAATACTGGGCAGAATATATTTTAGATTGGTCAGTACAGGATGATGACAAGGTGGTATGTGAAGAATGGGAGTCGCCTTGTCTTTTAGAGTTCACTGATGGCAAGTGGATGTTTGAGCATACAAATTACATGGGCAAAACCAATAAATTTGAGCTAGGCACTACTTGCTAACAAATCTCCCCTGCAATCTTTTGCCCCTTAACAGGGGCTTTTTTTTGCATATTAATAAACAGAAGTGTTGACAGTAGGGTTGGGATCGACTAATGTGTAACTTCAATCAATTAATAAAGGTAATAAGCAAATGAAAAAACGTGAATCAGTAATAAGAAAAGAGGCCAACAGCCTGAGTATTCAAATCAACAAACTAGGTGGATCAAGAGTTTTACGGAACGACCTTTCTATGCTCGACTATCACCGTAATAAGTGTTCTGGCAATGCCTCGGTAGTTGCCGACTATGACCAACAAATTATGGCTAAGAGATGGGCATTGCATGAGTGTTCAGAATTGGAAGCGTTAAGGGCTGAACTTTACGAATCAATAGGGGAATAAACTTACCGCCCCCGCGAGGGGGCATTTGCTGTAGGAGGCAATATGGGAATCAACGATCTAAACGATCTGGAGCGCGGTGAGTACGACTGCGTTGTAGGTTATCCTGCCCTAGAGGGGCAACCAGAGGCTTACTATGTTGGGTATGGTGAGCAGTACGCAAAAGAACAGGCTATAGGAGGCCAAAATGAAATCAAGTGAAGCAATCAATGAATTGGCAAATGCACTTTGCAATGCCCAATCTCAAATGGGGGGTGCTGTTAAAGACAGTGCCAACCCTTTCTTTAAATCTAGCTACGCTGATCTAACGTCAGTTATTAAGGCCATCAAGCAACCCTTTGCTGATAACGGTCTAAGCTATACGCAGTTCCCAGTCACCGATGAAAATGGAATGGGAGTTTGCACAAGGCTAATGCACGTTTCTGGGCAATGGCTAGAAGGTCAATTTACTCTGCCAGTGGTTAAGCGTGATCCACAGGCGGCTTCAAGCTCCCTGACGTATGCGCGTCGTGTATCTTTATCTTCTATCGCAGGGATTCCTACGGCAGATGATGACGCAGAATCTGCAATGCTACGGGGTGACGATAAGAAGATTATTTCTGATGACCAGATTATAGCCATCAAGAAATTACTTGATGAAACTGGTGCTGACAGTGAGAAATTCTGCAAGTGGCTGAAGGTTCGTTCGGTAGATCAAATTCTAGCTGTTCACTATGATCGCGCTGTTGCCGCACTAGAGGCTAAGAAGTGATTATCTTAGACCATGAGCAGGGTTCACCAGAATGGCTTGCCGCAAGATTGGGTAAGCCATCTGCTAGTAGCTTTTCCAAGTTAATAACAAAAACTGGTAAGCCTTCTAGTTCTGCTGATGGGTATATTGATGAGTTAATTGCTGAACGTATAACAGGTAAATCCGAACCGCATCACGTTAATGAATGGATGGAGCGCGGCACAGCATTAGAGCCAGAAGCTAGAGAGGCATATGAGTTTATTTCTGGCAATGAGGTTCTTGAAACTGGTTTTATTCTAGATACCAGTTGGGAGTTTGGATGTTCGCCCGATGGCCTTATATTGGATCAAGGGGGCTTGGAAATAAAATGCCCTACCCCTAAAACAATGGTCAGTTACTTGCGTAACCCGCAGATCGGTGTCAAGAAATACTGGCAACAAATCCAAGGTTGTATGTGGATAACCAAGCGGGATTGGTGGGACTTTTTTGCTTACCATCCTGAAATGCCGCACGTTCTTGTGCGGGTTGAGCGCGATGATGAATATATCGCAAAACTAGCCGCAGAAGTTGACAGTGCTGTAGCTGAAATTTTAAACCAAGTGGAGTTACTAAAATGAAAGTAGGAATCG
>CAACVC010000283.1_pt1 | contig 11435 bp, 15 predicted proteins | sample 2381761 | NCBI WGS metagenome assembly CAACVC01 (sample SAMEA5211966, study PRJEB30684) | marine metagenome | biome: Marine; feature: Epipelagic; material: Water | collected 2015-10-15 | depth 45 m
TTTTTTGTTTATCATAATCCTTTGTTATTTTATGATATTTTTTATCTATTGATCTAGCTTTTTTCATATTCTACTAATATATTGGTTTGCATCGTCATCATCTTCATTATCTAAACCTAATTCTTTTAATCTTTGCAAGTGGTAATCATCTACTTCCCACTCCACTTTTTCAGATGTTCCATAATGCTCCTGCTTGCTTTCAATTTGCTTAATATCTTTATGATTAAAAATGTTACCAACTGTTAAAAAATAATGGTTATAACATAGTAACTCAACGTTATCTAAACTGTAATTATTAGAATTATTATCTTTAAAGTGTAATAAAAGTGGTACTTTATAGTCTAGTACTCTTCTTTCTTTAAATGAACATATAGAACATTCCTCTGATAAATATCCCTGTTCTATAAGAGCATACTTAAGTTTATTTGGATCAAATGAAGATGCAGCTATTCTACCTTCAATTATTTCGAGCATATGAGGCATTTTTTTAGGTCCCTTTAAAAATTTAGGAATACCTTTACCCGATTGGTTTTTATGCCCCGCAAATAATTTATACATTTTAGCATATTTCTTATAATGTTGGTAAGAAACATGCAAATATCTTGCAGCGGCCATATTTGATTTAGTTTTAGCTTGAGCCGCCACTATCATTTCTTTTGATAATGGTTTTGGTTTAGGCATAACTAAGTTCTATCTTTATCTGTATTATTAATAATTCTAAATGGACCTTGTAGATTGCGTTCATCACTATCCATATTTAGCATTTCAGCTTTAGCCGTTTTAGTGTCACCTCTTTCAATAGCAGTAGCTATTACAAAATCCTGATACTGATCTTCTTCCATTATAACAGTTTCAGTCCAAGTATGGTCACCTGATCCTCTCATAACAGGTACACCTCTTTTAGTTCCTACTGTTGAACAGTTAACACAAAAATCATAACCATATTTAGTTAATCTTAATTCTGGCATTGGAGATCCACATTGGGCACAAGCGATCATTTTCATTCTTTGGGAAGTTTTAATAGTCTGTTGCATAAATATATAACCTTTTTAAAATTAGGCGGGAATATACGAAAAAATATTTACTTAACCAAATTTTATTGAATAAACTTTAAAGATATATCTTCTATTTTGTTTATTTTTATTGAAACATTACCTAATTTAAATTCTCCTATTTCTCCACTATCTTCTATAATTTGGTTCAATTGAATAATATATTGCACATCATTTTGAGTAAAATTATTACCATCAATTGTTACTATAATATCATCTCCATCATTAAACCAATCATTTAATGATTTTAAATTATCATTGGGATTAAGTATCACTAATTTTTTTCTATAAACTGGAATTAAAATGGGATGACCGTATTCATCGTTTTGTATCCAACTCCCCCACTTTTTTAAATAATGTTTTCTTGCCTTTGCTTCAAATATTTTATAACTATCATCATTTTTACCAATATCCCCACCAGCTTTATCATTCCACCTATGACCTCTACAAGTTAAATGATAAACTAAAGCATCTCTACTTTGTATTAATTCATAACCAGCAATAAGCCATCTTTGAAATATGTCTGAGTCTTCGAAAGGGAATGGAGCAAAACCCCAATCATGACCACCCATGGATTTAAAATCTTTTTTATACAAAATCCAAGGTGCAAACATTCCTTTAGTAGTTAAATCTTTTGATTTTTTAATTTCTTCTTTAGAAAATTTATAAAATTCATTAATTTTAAGTGAATCAAAATCTAAACCAAAGTCTTTAATAATTTTTTCCTTCCCAGGAGGATGTAAAGGTGGTTCAACTCTTGTTCCACAAATAACTGTACCTGGTTTTAGATGTTTTATTAAGTTTTCTATGTAATTAGGAGCAATATACATATCTGCATGCAATATGCCTACGATATCATGGGTTGCCTTATCAATTCCTTTATCATATAAAATAGTATGTCCTATCCTACTCGGTTCTTTCCAATAAATCAAATTATTATCATTTAAAGAATCTAACCACTCAATAGTTCCATCATCAGAACCATCATCTATTAATATTAATTCTACTTCATCAGTATAATGTTTTCTAACACTACTATATGCATTTTTTAAATGTCTCAAGTTATTATAACTTGGTATTACTAAACTTACTTTCATATTTTTGTATTTTCTAATAAAATATCTTTTTGGTATTCATCTAATAATATTTCATTAGATAATTTAAAACCCATAGATTCCATATAACTTAAAATTTCTTCATAATAAGATTGGCCTTCCCATACTTCTTGTATTTCCACCTCCATTTGGATATATTTTATATTTTTAATTTTATCACCAAACCCTTCTAAAACCTGAAGGCTAAATCCTTCTACATCAACTTTCATGAAATCAAAATTATCTATATTTAATTGTTCCATAAAATCTTCCATTCTCCAACCGTCTACCTCTACAACATTACATTTAAAAGGAGATAAAGTTCTTTTTAAGAGAGAAGATACACCAATATTTTTTTCCTCATTAACAATACCGGCATTAAAATTAGTTACTTCTGTTTTATTTGATGCTGCTATATTAAAAGAATTATATTGGGGATAATAATTACTTATATGTTGATAACACTCAGGATGAGCTTCTATTATATAACAATTATTAGGGTCTAATTTCCACCAATTACATAAAGCATTAGTATCATCTCCATCCCTGGATCCTATTTCTATAAAAGAATTAGGTTTAAATTCTTTTTCTTCTAATAAGATACTTAATTGTTTTAAATCACTTCTTATTTCTCTCATTTGATACCATTTATCATTCCATATTCATCAAATGTAGGTAAACCTTTCCATTTACTATAAAATTTTTGACCATTAACCCTTTCTGCCTTTATTTGTCTTTCGGAAGACTGGTTATTATTCTCTTCTAACCTATGTGATCCTCTAGCTCCAAAATGAAAAACTAAGGATTTAGAAGTTAATATAAATTTAAAATCTTTATTTAACATTCTTAAAAATAAATCCATATCATCCCAACTAGAAGGAGCAAATAGATCATCATTCCCTCCTATTTCATCCCAATCTTTTTTTCTAATTAGCCCAGATACACCTTCACCTTTTGGTATTTCAAAATCATTAGTTTGAACAAATTCTTGGGCCCAATTTTCAAATAATTTACTATTAAAATCATTATGGTAAGCTCCAAACATACCTTTATCAACTATTACTGTCCCTGGTCTAGAAGTTGGGTTATTAAACATGTTAGGTTCAACTCTATGAGAATTAACCCACATTTTTTGGTTAGAATATTTATTAAATATATTATATAACTCTAAATCCCAATTTTTTGTAACATAAAAATCAGAATGTAAAAACATTATATATTCTGTTTTTACTTTTTCTGCACAAAAATTCATACCACCCCCTATACCTACTGGAGTTTCATTTTTATCTAAATAAACATCTAGATTATATTTTTCTTTATTATCTATTAACCATCTATCTGTTCCATCAGTACAATTTTCAGCATGAATAATAAAGGGAGATTCATTATAGTAACTATTTTCTCTAACCGATTTAATAGCTATTTTTAAATAAGGTAAATTATTATATGTACTAATACAAAATGTAATCATATTAATATTTTAAGGGAGCACCCCAATTAGATTGTAATATAATGCCAAAATATTGCTTATCCCAATCACTTTCTTCCCACCCTAATTGTTTGTGAAAACTGTATTGTTGTTGGTAATGAAATACTTTAAATAATGGCGGGATAGGTAAATATTTTCTTTTTTGATAAATTACTAATTCTCCATACCATTTTATTTCTGTAGATTTTAACTTTAAAAGATTATCTATACCAAATTCACTATCTGCTTGTTCCCAAACCTGAGAATCCCATATGCAAGGGGTTGGTCCAAAATGATAAGTTTTACCCTTTCTATTTAATTTATTTTTAATAATTTTATAATCATCTTCAAATGAATCCCTTGGATTAAAAGGTAATGTTTCTCTAGCATATCTATCAGTCCAATTTAACATATCTTCATGTTGTGACATAACTAAATAGGGTGTATTGCTATCTACTAAAAAATCATTTATACTAAAGTCTTTAATAAAGTAACTATCACTGTCTATAATAATGTAAAATCTACTTAATTTTGTTTTGTAAAAATTGCATTTTACATATTGTTGGCCTACCCAACCATTTGAATTTTTTGTAGTTAAAGAATCATGTAAAATTTTAGTGTAAAATGGAATTTTTTCTTCAAATAATTTAATATCTTCAGTGGGCACTGATATATAAAAAGGTATATTATCTTTATTATATTTATTAATACTTTTAGATAATTTAATTACTCTATCTAAATCATTTCTATAACTTTTACAAAATAATGATATTGAATTATTTATTGGTTCCAAAGTCTGGGAGAGTTTTTAGTTTATTATTTATTTTTTCAATTAATTTTGTATGGGGTTTTAATTCTTTAACATATTGAGATGTACTTCGTTGTTTAAATTCTAACATTTTTACTCCGTAAACATCTTCAAATAAAGATGAATTTTGTTCTAATTTATCTGTATTAATTATTACTATAGGAAAATAAGAAGATGAAGTCCAATTATCAATTTGTTTATCAATGTTATATAACCACGTTCCAATACTAAAAGGAATTTTACTAGGCCCTTCCATTAATTTTTGAAAGTTATGAAACATATCTCTTTGAATTTGAGAAGATAAAGCAATACCCACATCTTCTGTGTAGCAAAAAATACCACTACCTACTTTTACATCTAAAGGCCTAATGTAATGGCAAGCTTTCATTTCATAAGAAGAATTATATGTAGTGTATTTATCTTTAATACAATCCCTAACAAAATTAGATCTACAACCCCCAAATGAATTTATCCAAATATCAATAGGTTCTCTTTTAAATAGTTCCACCATTAAATCTTCAGAAAAATTATGTTGTCCCATTAAATACTATTATAAAATTTATTTTGTTTTTCTTGCCTTTTTATTTCTTTTGGATGATATAATGCTAAATCTTTCATGGGAGGAAGAGATGCATATGTTCTATATCCATCTAATTTTTCATGAACTTTATTTATCCATTTAATTTCTGGTTTGTTTTTCCAAATTCTCCATTGGTAGTCAGGCCAATTAATCCAACCTTTATCATCTACTCTCCACCCCCATTTTTTAATATGTTCATCAGTTAATCCTTCTACAGTATTAACTCGAGGTACTAAATAAACTTCATTATCAGGGTTACCTTCTATTATTTTAGGTAAGGCAATTATTAGTTGATTATCAGGTATTTCATCTGCATCAATTTGAAATATATAATCCCCAGTGCAATAATTAGTTAATTTATTTTTCCAATCAGCAAAATGATTATTAAAATCTCCTGCATGCCACATAAATTGGTTATTAACAGAATGGGATCTTAAATATTCTTCAACGGATTTATCACCATTTTTAGTATCGTATAGAATTACTATTTCATCTTCATGTCTTTTATTATCAAGAAGAAATGAAACTAATTGTTGTATTTCTACAAATTCATTACATACTGTTATTGCATAACTTATTTTCATTTACCTAAGCTAAATATATAATCTTTTAATTTATCACTAGGTTTCCAACCTAACCTATCTAAACTATCATCATTTTCTCTTAAAGTTTTTCTATAATTTCCAGGTTGGTCTGGGATGTTAATAAAATCGGCTCCAAATCTTTCTCTAAACATTTGGTAAACTTCATTAATTGAATAATTAATCCCAGTACCTAATTCCCAAGCATCTTCATGTTTAATATCTTTAAATCCTATTCTAAAAAGTCCTTCAACAATATCATCAACATGGGTAAAATCTCTTCTTTGTTCTCCATCACCAACAATAGTTATTTTTTCACCCTTTTTTACTTGGTTTCTCCATATACCAATTACAGCAGCCCAAGTTCCATCTACTATTTCATGGGGTCCATAAACATTATAAAATCTAGCTATCTCCATATCTAAACCATACGTTCTACGATACATTTTAATAATCTCCTCTCCTATAAATTTACTAGTAGAATAAGGTGAAATGTGTGGATCACACCATCTAGAAGATGAACCTGCGTATATTAATTTAGCTCCTGTTAATCTAGCAAATTCACAAACTCTTTGGGTACCAACAGAATTAACCCTAAATGTTTCTTGTGGATCATTAAATGATTGTTGAATTCGTGCTAATGCAGCTAAATGATATATATAATCAAAATCTTTATCCATAGTATTAATATTAGTAATATCGTTACGATGGTAAATTCCTTTTTCTTGGTGATTTTCTTCTAAACCTGTTTCATAATCGTCTAATGAATGAACTTCATGTCCTTCTGATAGTAATTTTTTAATTAAATTAGTGCCTATAAACCCCGCACCTCCGGTAACTAGTATTTTCATTTTTTACGGTATTAAATTAATATATGATAAAGCATCCATATAATCACGTTCCTTAAATAAAGTTAAAGTTGACATATCGGATTTATGAGTAGTATTATATTTTTTTTGGTCTTTTTTCTTTAATTTTTTAGCTTTTACTGCTGCCCACATCCAATCTTCAGTATTTGTTCCTGATGCGTAAACCATACCTAAAGATGGTTCATTTATAGTATGAGGTAACCAAATTAATTCAGTTTCTTTATCAGTCCAAGCTAAGTCCTTATATAATTCAGGTAATATTTCCATTTGCTGGTTATAAAATTCTGTACCTTCTTTCATTAAGCTATTTGACCAAAACCCACAGGATATACTATAGTAATTAGTTATATCCTTAGTAACCTCTATTACATAACATAAATCTCCTCCCGATTTAGGGCAGTTTATTATTTTATCATAATCCATACTATTTTATTTTTTCAAGTTTAGGTAATTTTAATTTTGGGAGTTTTAATTCTACTTGTTTTGGAAATTCAGGTATATTTTTATCTAAAATATCACCAACTAATTCCTTCATTTTTTCCCAACTAAAATTTTCTTTTGCATAATATTTTTGTTTTTTACCCAGTTGGTGGAATTGTTTATATTTTTTAAAAACAGATTTAAATGATTTTGATAAATCAGAATTATTAATTTTAAACCACTGTGCCTGCTCTATTAACCAATTATTAGCCGCACTCTTATGTACTTTTTCTAACGAACCAGGAACTAATGTTGTATATTGTGGATTTAAAAAGTCTATATGACCCGACCAACCTGATGCTATAATTGGCTTTCCTGTCAGTGAAAATTCTAATAAAGGTCTACCAAATCCCTCACCTTTAGTAGCAGAAACCATAGATTTAACTTTTGGGTGATTGTATAATTCATTTATTTCTGAGTCTTCAAATTCTCCATTTAATAAATAAACATTCGGCAGATTACTAGAATTTATTGAATTTTTAATTTTATTTATTCTGTCTAATATAGAATCTCTACTCATATATGAAGCTATACCAGTAGAACATTTTAAGATTAAAGCAGGTTTTGACCCTTGTTTATTTTTAAATGCATCAAAAAAAGATCTAATTAGTACCCCTACATTTTTTCTATCATGACCAAAATCCCCATTCATCCAATGGCCAACAAATAAAAATGCAAAATTTTCTTTTATTTCATCTAAATTAATATTTTTTATTTCTTTAGGTAAGATTGATTTGTACATAGTTAAATCTACTCCTTCAAATATAACGTGAATTGGTTTTTCTAGTTTTAACATTCCAACAACTTGGTTTGTTCTTTGATCTTTTTTTTCAAAATTCATAGCTTCAAATACTCCTTTTGCAAAATTTGAAGATACCCAATTAATATCCATTCTATTTAAACCCTCAACCCATTCTGGTTTGCAGCCTGTTGCCTCAATCCCAGCAGTTAATCCTATATTATATTTTCCTACTGGTTGGAATTCATTAGGAATAGTTATTTGCATCCAAATATCTGGTTTTGTTTGGTTCCAATTTGGTGGAGCTACATGATTTGATAAAAATTTCCATTTTTTATGGTTGCTACAAAATCCCCATGATGTATCACCCCATTTTTGAGGTAGGAGTTGAACTTCATATTTATCTAACTCTATTATTGCCTTAACTATATCACGGCTACGTGCTCCATAACCTGAGTATGTGTCAAAGGGACAACTTATTACGAATCTTGGTTTGCTCATTAGTAAATTAATTTATGGTTTAAAAATTTTCCTTTATATTCAGTAGTATTTATTATTTCATACTTTTCTTTTGGTTTCCAAGTATCAAATAGTTCATTAAGTGATTTTATAAATCTTCTTCCTTGATGTTTAGACGTAAACCCAGCCTCATCACTTATTGCCCATTCTCTACCTTTTAATCCTCTAGATTTACGTTCTTCAGATGATAAATTATATACTTCTTTAATTCTTTCATAAGCATCCTCCCATTTACATCTATCATCAAAAATATAGGGTGTTGGAGGTGAACCTTGAATTGATCTACTTGTTGGATAAACTGGAAACGCCCATTCACCATGTTCTTTGTATGTTCCTCTATGGTTAGAAGGTATATCAGCACTTGGTGTAAACCATTCCCCATTTTCATCTGTAAAGCGCATTTGATCTTGCATTCCACCTGTTACATTAGCTATAATAGGTGTTCCCGAGAGAATAGCTTCTGTTAATGTTAATCCCCATCCTTCATTTGATGTTAATAATATTTGAACATCTGCTATATTATATAACCAATTTAATTGTTCATCATTTAACCTACTATCTACAAACTTAACATTATTAGAATATTTTTCTCCAAATAAATATTCTTTTACTTTTGGTAAATCTGTACCAGCATCTGTAACTAGTTCTGTTTTTAGAACTAAATAACAATCCTTAGATTTTTCATCTGGAAGAGAATCTAAAAATGTCTTAAAAGCTAACATTGTATCTGGAATTTGTTTTCTTCTAATATTTCTTGAATTAAAATAAACAACAAATTCGGGTGTTTTATTGTTAAATAGTTTATTTTTAAATTCTACAAATTCTTTACTTTCATCTTGAAGAGGATAAAATAAATTTTCATCTTTTCCATGAGGAAGATATTTAAATAATTTATTTTTCTCATATCCTTCTAATACTAATTTATTAATGTTAACTGTTTGTTTTGAAATACCCATTAATAAATCACATGATTCATAGTATGGTCTATTATACATTGGAGCAGGATAATCATCCCAAATATTTAGGTAAACAATTGGGATTTGTTTTCTAATTTCATCCTCCATATTAAATACCCAAGTAAAATATCTTGGGTCTGTAAATAACATTATAGCATCTGGTTTTTCCAAAGACAATACTTGTCTAAGTAATGCTGGATCTCCATAACCATTAACCGGAATTAAATGTACTTGAGATTCATTATGATCTACTAATTCATTCATTGACTCAGAAATATCAAATTTTTTACCTTTATCAGGATGATTTATAGCTCCTGCTAATTGAACCCAATTAAAATGATGGGATGTTTCTTTAACTATTTCTTTTGCTACAGTAGCAACTCCAGAATGTACTCTAATATCATCACATATTAAAAGTATTTTTTTTCTTTTATCCTTTGGGATAAGCTTAAAGTCTTTATTCATCGTTTTTTATGTCGAGATTAATTTGATTAGTAATTTGTTTACGAAAATCTTCATCTGTAAGATACAAAAACAGGCTACGGTCAGCAAGTTTTTGAAAGGAAAATTTACGTTTTACACATTCAATTTTAAAATTCTCGAATAAATCGCTTTTGACTTTGACACTTGTTAGTGTCATCGGTTTTTTATTTGTCATAGTCTTTATTATTTAAAACATTTATTATACATATATAAGTATTATTCAAAATGCGCTTTTGCCCCACATAGTTCTTTATCTTCTCCATAAGGACAAAATGTACAGTTCCATTTAGAAGGTGATTTTGGATAATCTATTTCTTTAATATTTCCGCTTGAACTAAAACATTCTGTTATAAAATCATTAACTGCATTTTTAGCTCTATTTATTTTTATTTTACCACTTGGAGGAGAAAATTGTTGTACTCTATACGCTTGATGAGGTGACATTATTTTTTCATCATCCCAATCTAATACTTTTCTTTTTACAATTAAAAATTCAATTTCAATTTTATCTAAAGGTATTCCATACTGTTCAGAAAAAAACTTTTTATACAATATTAATTGAAAATGTTTATCTTCATTTGTTTTATCAAACTTATTCCATCCCTTAGTACTGGTTTTTATGTCGATTATCTTAAATGTATCTGTTGTTTCACAATATGTGACAATATCAAGATACCCCATGTATAATACGTTATTTAACATTTTATTTGGCGCTATTACAATAGGTATCTCGCAACCAACCAAATATGTACCTTTTTTAGTAAAATATCTACTACGTTTTTTCTTAAACCAATCTAAAATTCCAACTCCATCTTCAAAAAATTCTCTCATTTCTTCGGCAGAAGAAAAATGCTGGTTATTATTAGTTCTATATTGTTTTTGGTATTCATTTATAAATTTATCTTGAAAATATTCTTTTATATTTATCTCTCTATCAGCTGCTGCCGCAGATTTTTCATACATAAGATCTAAGTAATGCTGCATTGTTTCATGTATAGCTGTTCCAAATACAGTATGGATAGATGAGTTAAATCTTTTAATTTTATCTTTATATTGTAATTTCCATCTGTAAGCACAACTTCTAAAAATAGACATTTGTGAATAAGATATATTTTTTTGATACGCAAAGTTAATTTGCGGAGGTGGATTATTTCTAATCTCCTTTACAATATTAGGTATTTTTTTAGCCAAACTATTTTTTCCATTTGTCACGCCCTACTAACATACCAATTATTCCATAATTAGCAATGTCAATAAAAGTGTCTTCCATTCCTTCTCCTTTAACAAAATTTTTCCCATTAATTAAGAGATTCTTAAGTCGACTAATCTTATCAGTTAATCTAATACAAAGACCCGTAAGTGAAAACTTTTTATCCTCTGAACTGGTTAGATCTCCTCCTAAAGCTATATTATTTAACCCATAATCCATATGTTTAGCTGCAAACATTGCATACATTTCTTCTTGGATATGTTTAAATTCTTTTGATAATTCGGGATATTCTTTTTCAAATTCCCTAATTGCTGCTTGTTCTGGATGTTTTGCATCCATAATTTCTCTATCACTCATATTTTTTCTTTTAGAGTCTTCTTCTAATTCATGGTACTTTCTTACTGAATCACCCATTCTGTTTTCGTTTATAACTGGTTCGCAAAAATGTTTCCACCAGCTATGTGCTAGTTTCTCATCTTCTGTCATTTATATTACTTCTTTATTATCGAAGTATTTTTCTAATATTTCTAATCTTTCATCCGCTGATGCAAGTAGTCTTAAAGCTTCATTACAATTATCCCAATAGTCCTTAGTTG
>CAACVC010000286.1_pt1 | contig 11411 bp, 7 predicted proteins | sample 2381761 | NCBI WGS metagenome assembly CAACVC01 (sample SAMEA5211966, study PRJEB30684) | marine metagenome | biome: Marine; feature: Epipelagic; material: Water | collected 2015-10-15 | depth 45 m
GGATCCTTACGAAGATCAAGTAGTTCAACAAACTTTAGAAGATATTAACAGACAATCAGCACAGGCAGACATCGGTCTTAGAGATAGAGCCATATCGCAAGGTGCTTTCGGTGGTTCAAGAGGACGTATATCACAAGAAGAATTAGCCAGAGAAACTGGCAGAGGAGCAGCAGAAGCTGTAAGTGGAATTAGAAGCAGAGGCTATGGTCAAGCATTAGGATCTGCACAATCAGCATTTGAATCTCAACAAGCTAGACAAGCCGGGTTAGGAGCAATGCAAGCAGGATTAGGCGGACAACAAGCAGCCATAGGTGGGCAACAAGCAGCACTAGGTAGTCAAATGGCTGGTCTAGGACAACAACAAGTAGCTAGAGGTCAAGCATTAGGTGGCTTTGGATCTAACATAGCAGCCGGTGGTCAGGCTTTAGGTGGACTAGGATCTATGCAAGCTGGGTTAGGACAACAATATGGCCAGATTGGTCAAGGCATTGCTGGATTAGGACAACAAGGACAAAGCCAGTTAGGGGCACAGATAGGATTACTAAATCAACTAGGTCAACAGGGTCAGGCTACACAACAAGCAGCACTATCAAGACAGTTTGCTGGAGCACAGCAACTTGCTGGAGAGCCATTACAAAGACTAATGCAAGGTCAACAGTTACTAGCTGGATCACCAATGGGTGGTATCTCTGGTGGTACTGGTACAAGTGCTTATCAACGTGGTACTGCTCAAGTGCCAAGCACTGGCTCTCAGATTTTAAGTGCAGTAGGTTCTTTCTTTTCATCAGATGCTGATTTAAAAACTAATATTAAAAAGGTTGGTGAACTAGATCCTGGTATTGGTTGGTACACATGGGATTGGAACGATAAAGCTAAAGAAATAGGAGTTGATGTAGAGCCAACAGAAGGCGTACTAGCTCAAGAAGTATTGGAAGTTAAACCAGATGCAGTGATAGTTGAAGATGGCTATTACGCTGTAGATTACTCTAAGGTGCTGTAATGAGTATTACATCAGGACTTGCCCCAATTAGAAACTACGCCAATGGCGGAATGAGCGAAGAAGAACAATTTAAAGAAGCAATGAAATCACAAGTCATTGCAAAAATAGAAGAAAGATTAGGAATTGAAATACCAAGAGGATCTAAAGAATCAGAAGACGCTCTTATTAATAGTATAATAGGAGGTGTTACTGATTTGCCTATATCAAAAAGAGGTGATGAGATTACTTATGGTGACAACGATGGTTTTAGTTTTTATATAAACCCAAAGGAGGAAGGAGCTGGTGTTCGTTACAACAAACGATTTGCTGAAGGTGGTATAGCTACATACGCTAATGGTGGAGATGTAAATACAAAAAGACAAAACATGTTAGCAAAGCTAGGGTTCCCTAGTGGAATGACTAATGAACAGGTAGATGCAGCAATAGCAGAAGAAGAAAGAATATCTGGTATTGCTAGTGGATTCAATGCTCCAAAGACGGCAGATGATTTAAAACAAGACGTAAAAGATTATGTGTTTGATTACACAGATCCATTAGAGTATGCAACTCTTCCTTTCTTAGCTCCAAAAGCTGCAATGAAAGGCAAAAAGATTTTTGATGCAGTTAGAGGTCCGGGGAGTAAAACATCTCAAAACCTAAGAGGGCTTGGAGCTTATATTGGAACAGACATTTTAGCTCGTGATGTTCTTGGGTACGAAAATCCTTTTGGAGATGATGCTCAAGATGAAGCACAAAAAGATCTTGAAGACGTAAATAAAAAAGAAGAAGAAGAAAAAGAAAAGACAGAAGAAGATAAAGAACTTACTCCAAAAGAAAAAGGAATTAAAGCCCTTGCAGCATTGGCTGAATCATTTGGAGATTCACAAGAATATACAAGCACTCCCGGATATATGATTGAAGGAACTAGTATCTCTACTCCAGAGATTAGAAGATACGAAGCTGGTGGTATAGCTAGTTTAGAGCCTGAAATGATGGCTGATGGTGGTATAGCTAAGTTTGTTGGCGGTGGTATAGTTAGGGGTGCAATAAAAAAAGGAAGAAAAATTATATCAGACGTAAAAAAGAAAAAAGCAGATAGAGCTCAAGAAAAAGCAGATAAAGCTAAAGCTAAAGCAGATGAAGCAGAAGCCAAAGCAAAAAAAGCAGAGGCAGAAGTTGAAGAAACAGGCGTAACAAAAGATAAGCCTGAAGGTCCAGGCTATTTAGATTTTGTACCTGGTGCATATGCAGGATTAATTACAGGAGCTTCTAAAAAAGCTATGGATGCAGCTCGTGCCGCTAAAGGTAAAACCAAACCTATTGTTGGAGCAATAGGTGCTTATGGAGTGCCAGCTGCTGTTGGGTATGGAGCTTATGATTATTTTACTGGTGATGAAAAGAAACCACCAGGCACAGGATCAGGTGCAGCAACTGTTCCTGAAATTGAAGAATCAGATGCACTACTAGACATCATCAGACAAACTAGCTTAGAAAGAGCACAAGCAGCAGGGAGAACAGAGCCTTCATTTGTAGACTACCTAGCATCTTTTCCTAGCAGTTACATGGAAAAAGTAGAAAGAGATCCTGAGTTTGCAAAACAAATGATGGCAGGATTTGCAGCAATGGGGAAAACAACTGAAGGATTTGCTCCACGAAATGCTCTTACTGATTTTGTTCAAGGAGTTGAGGCAGAAAGAATCAGACAAGAAGATGCTACACCTGATCAGCTTAAATTAATAAAAGCTATTGAAGCAGATCCAGACGCATTACAAACTTTAAGAGACTTAGCTAGACCAGAAGTAGATCCTGATAAACGAGCAACGCTTGGATCTTTACTTTTAGATGATGCAAAAAAAGTTGTTGGAGCTTCTGTTAATAGAACAATTGGAAGAAAAGAAGAATTAGTTGATTCCGATGGACAACTTGTAACCGTAGGTAAATTGATAAGTGTTTATGAAAGTGGTGGACAGCCAGCCTTAGATCAATACTATAGAACTTTATTACCTTTAGAGGGTTAATATGCCCATAGTTGTAGTTGATGGACAACGATACAATGTTGCAGACACTCGACCTGAAACAATTCAAACAGCTGTTGATTTAAGAAAAAAATATCAAGCCTCTCCTCCTTCAGATGGCTCTTTTATAGGAGACATAGGCCGAGGTATAGCTGCTGGTGCTGTATCCATACCTCAAGGAATAGTAACCATACCAACCACTGGTATAGATTTATTATTTAATACAGACATTACTGATGATGTAAACGAATTGTTTGAATCAATCAAACCAGAGGTAGAGGGAACAGCTGGACAGACAGCGCAACTTATAACTCAGTTTGGTGTTCCGGGATTAGGCGTTGCAAAACTTGGGTCTGCTGCTTTTTCAAAACTAACCAAACCACAGCAGATAGCACAAATAGCTGCGGTGGATGCAGCAGTAGCCACTGATGATGTAGACACAGTAGTTGACATGATCTTTGATAAAGAAAGTGATGAAGAAAGATTAAAGACTTTACAAGGAAGAGATGCAGCTTTATCAAGACTAACAGAAAGACTTCAAGTATTTGGAGAGACAGCAGCAGTGATGTATGCAGCTCCAGCTGCTGTTTCTGGTGCAGCAAAAGGTGTAGGTGCTGGCTTAGATTTAGTTGCTCCCTATATGTCAGCATTAGCTAAAGCACCTCTTGGAGATGGATCTAAAGGTGTAAAGCAAGCAGCAAAAGCAGACAATATGGTTAGTAAGTTTCTTAGTAAATATTTCAGATACGGTGGAAAGTATGAGGATACTGTTGCCAATAACAAACTTATAGCAGATGTTATACAAGCTAAAATGTTATACACATCTAGGCTTGTAAGTCCTATTAATGATGCCTACGCTGGTATTAGAAAAACTATAGAGCAAGCTTCATCAACAGGTGGCAAACTAAATGACGAAGACGCTTTGCAACTTACTAAAGCAATAGCTACATACAGAGCACCAATACTTGCAGTAGAAAGACAGTTCCCAGGACTAACAGGAAAAGATGCATCAGCTAAAGCAAAAACTCTTCAAGACGAAGCTATGAAAAAAATAAAAAGTTTTGAAGGTCCCGGTAATAAAATTGATTATGAAGAATTAGGTATTGTTTCAAGAGATATAGAGACAAATAAATTAATAGGAGAAGAGAAAAAAATATCTGAAGTTCTAAACAAAAATAAAGGGCTGTTTGCACAAGAACAACAATTAATTTTTGACATGAGTGAAGAGGGTGGAAATATTACAAGACTCTTTATAGAAGAACTACAAAATTCTGGATTTAGAATAGATCCAAAATTTAAAGACGATGCTATACAAGAGCTTATGGATAAAGTACCAGGTCTTCAAAATAGATCAGTTGCAGAAAACGCTTTTGAAAAAATATCTACTTTAGGTAATTCAACACAATCTTATGAAACACCAAAAATGTTTGTAGAGGGTATAAATTTTGGACTGCTTAAAGGTAAAGATCTTAAAAATTTACCAGCAGTGAGAAAGGCTATGGGAGAAATAACTGCTTTTGATTACAAAAAACCCGGAGAATGGAAGAAGGCATTAACAGATGAAGCAGTTGCTGCTTCAGAAACCATGTCTAAACTAGGTGCGTTAGCTGGAAAAGCAGAGTCTCAAGCAAGAATATTTCAATTAAATAAAAATGCTATAGATACAGGTAGGACACCTTTCTTAAAAACTGCTGAAGAATTAGCACCAGGTTTGACTGAAAAGGAACTAGCTCAATTACCCACACCCTTTAATGGATATGTTAGATTTGGTAAAGAATCTGGATCTTTAAATGGATTATACGCATCAGAGTCTTTTTATAACGCTCTTAATGAAACTGGTAAAGATTGGTTGAAAGGCGTTCCAACTATATTAAAAAAATCATATCAAGGATTTCTAGGTTTAAAAGCATTAGCACAATATGGTAAAACTGTTATGGGACCAACTGCTCAAATAAGAAACAACACTAGCGTAGTTTCAATGGCTTTAATGAATGGAAATCTAGGTCCGTCTGGCAATTTTTCTAAAAATTTTAGAGCATCTTATGCTGGATTGTTTGATCCTAGACAGAAAACTAAATACGCTGAAACTTTAGCAGAGGGCATTGAACAAGATTTAGTAAGAGGAAAAGCTGTTGAATTAGAAGAATTTGCTGATTTAGCAACGTTTGCCTCTAATGACATAAAACTTTTGTCTGATTTAAAAGCTTCATCTGTAGGTGAGGTCATAAGCAAAATAAAAGGTGTTCCTGAAAGAGCTTATACAGGTGCAGATAATGCTGCTAGATTAATTAATTATGATGGAGAAAAATTTAAACTTGGTAAGGTGTTTGCTAAAGAATCAGACGATGCAATGATTCCGATTAACTCTGGAATAAATATTTCAGATCCTCAAATGCAACAGTTTATTAAAACATCCAAAGATAAAGGATCTATTGGTAGGCCTGTTGTCAATCTAGGAGAACTAAGAGCTGCTGGTGATGATGTTGTAAATAAATTTTTACAAAGAGAATCCTCTGACATAGCTCTAAACGTAACGCCTACATATTCAAGAGTTCCAGAAATAGTTAGAGCTTTAAAATATGCACCCGTCATAGGTAACTTCACAGCTTTCCCTGCTGAGATTATAAGAAACACAGCTAATACTTTAGAAAGAGCAATTATAGAGCTGACAAGTAATAGTGTTGAATTACAAAAAGTAGGAATGAGAAGATTAACTGGAGCTTTAACAACAACTGTTGGATTACCAGCAGGTCTTACAGCTACAGCTTTAACTTTAACCGGGGCTGAACAAGAGCAGATAGATGCCTATAGAAGATCTTTTGCTGCACCTTGGGAAAGAACAGCTACGTTGATTCCAACAGGCACAGATGGTGATGGAAACATAACTGGGTTTTACAATTTTAGTTACACCAACCCTTACGAATTTTTATTAAGGCCTGTTCAAGCTGTAGTAAATGCTTATGAAGACGGGGTAAGAGATGAAAATAGTTTATTAAAAATAGCAACAGATGGATCTTTTGGAGCCATATATGAAATAGCAGAACCCTTTGTAACTCCAAGTATAGGAGCAGGAGCCATAGCAGAGGCAGTTCAAGGCAGAACTACTACCGGTAGAATTGTTTACAACGAATCTGATTCATTAGGAGACAAAGTATCAAAAGGATTGTTGCATACATTTAATGCAGTAGCTCCAACAGCGTTACCTTTCACTATAAGAACTGATGCAGATGGTGTGCAGTTTGTTAAAGGTGATTTTGCTACAGCGTTAGCCTCTTTAGGTAGCCCAGATAAAAGTGTTATTACTCCTACTGGAAAAAATCTAGATGTCGCAGAAGCCCTTACCTCTGCTTTTTCAGGAATAAAAGTAACCAAACCACAAATTGATAGATCTCTTTACTATAAAGCTGCTGAAGCCAAGAGAGCTATTAGAGAAACAACTAACGAATACAATAGATTGTTAAGGTCTGCAAATGAAAGAGATGCAGATGCTTTTATTCAAGGATACATAAATAGTAATAATGATAGATTTAATTCTTTACGAACTCTTTACACAGCTATTGAAGATGCAAGAACTCTTGGGCTAAAAGATTATGAAATAGATAAACAATTAAAAGATGCTAAAGTAGCAAATAGATCTATGGTCATGGCTGGTTTATTTAAACCAATTCAAATTAACACAGATCTTTTAAATATAGCTTTAACAGAAACAGACACAAAAGCTGCTCAACCAATTCCATTAGGAGAATTATTCTCTACTCAAGCAGAAATTACTGGACAAGGTTTACAAGGACAATTTATAAAACCTGGAGTACAATCTACAAGTCCTTCAGCAACAAGAGCATCAGATGTTCTTAGACAGGAGGAGCTGAATAAAATTCTTACAGGATCACCTTAAACTTGAAAATAGATTTACCGTTAGAGATATACTACTCAAAGAAAAAGAAGTTTATCCTTAACCTCAACAACTACCGCAACGCTCATTACCGGGTGTTATCCACAGCTAAGAAGCTTTACTCAGATGAACTTGTACCCAGACTAGAAAAGTTTGATGGTTTCTCTGAGCCAGTTACTTTGACCTATACTTACTATGCTAGAAGCAACAGAAGACTAGATATAAGTAACCCTTGTTCCATTATAGATAAGTTTGCGTGTGATGCTTTAGTTAAGGCTGAGATCCTGGAAGACGACAGCTTCAATCAGATCAAACAGGTGGTGTATATATTTGGTGGTGTGGATAAGGACAATCCAAGGTGCGAGCTAGAGATAACTAAAACGGAACTCCCGTCTCAACCCAAGGCTTAATCTTTACTATCGTTCCTTGTAGGCATTTCTTAATCCACTCAGCTTTCTTCAGTATATCCATAGGAAACCCGGAGTTGACCACTTGTATTAGTTCTTCACTAGAATAAAAGTTATTGTCCTCAGAGTGTTTGTTGGCTGGTACGTTAACGAATCTAAAGTCGTCCTTCTCATACACAACGATGTCTTCGTCCTTCTCTATGAGCGTAGCCGGTATTAGTTCTGGAATATAGTTGTGACGATTACATCCTTTAGTCTGACGGTCTGTGTTGATCTTCTTATCGTGCTGAGTGCAATGCCAGTGAGCATCTTCCTTATCTATATCTACTTTTGCGAACCGACATGAGCGACAGTGGATCTTCGCGGGCAATGCTCTACCCAAGTAAGAAGCTTGTTGAGCCGGGGTCATGTAACTGCGGATGCGATAGTCAGTCTCAGGTATGTAGTTCTCTGGTGGTGACTCAGATAGTAAAACGTTCTTGGCTTTATCCATCAATGTATCAAATAGATCTCTATCAAACTCTACAATCTCAGTATATAAATCTGAGTTGTTCTTGTTGTATACGATAGCTATGGCATGTTTGAACTTAAACAAACCCATGTATAAATGTAACTGAGCAGCGTATTCATCGGACCACTCGCAGTAACTTCCTAGCTTGTTTAGATTGTTAAAGCGATTGTCGTTAGCTGTCTTGAACTCTAGTAGATATGGGTTCTCTTGATCTAGCCCCGGAAGGTTACTTGCTACACCGTCTATATGGCCTTTAACGTGCCCTCCTAGGGCTTTAGTTTTAAACTGCTTACCATTCTTATCTACATCATAGATCTTCGCACCAGGTATCTTTCTAAGCTTCTTAATAAGGTCATCTTCTACAACGTTACCTAGATCTAACAAACGTAACACTCTAGGCTCCCAATCATCTGGCATCAACCAACGGTAACGCATCCAGACCAAACGCTGGTTAGGATTACCAATCCCACTGATACCTAAGTAAAACCTTTGGTGTCTCTCCTCGTCTAGTTCAACCTGATCTAGTAAGTCATGAACGATTGTCATAGTTTTATTCTCTCATTCTTTTTGTTTCTAATACCAATGACATTCTCATACTGACCTTGCTTTTGAATAGCTATCTCAGATATAGAATCAAAGGCTCCATTGTTTATTAATTCAGCAGCCATCCATGCTTGCTTTGGAGATCCCCATTCATTGGTAATCTTCTTCCATTTACGCACGGCCATGTTGTGTGCGGTGGGGTGTCCAAACATAAGGGGCATCTTCTTAGGAAAGAACTCATTGCCTACTGTAAAGATCACCTGACAGTATTCACTGCCGTTCTTAGACTTAGTTACTTTAGCAAATATATCTGTTACAGGTTTGAATACAGGCTTAGACTTAGCCCTCTCATCTGAAAGTACAGCTTGCTTCTCTGCTTTAGTTCTTCTGGCTACCTCTCTTTCTTTCTTAGTCCACAAAGATTTAGTTTGTTTTGCCTCAAAGACTTGTCCACATTCAATACATTCTTTAGCTGATGGTGAGTTGATCGTATTACAAGATGCACATATCTTAGGATGATATCTGTTTTCAGTAGCTCCGGGCGATACTTCATCCAAGCATCCATGTCTAGCAACGTTCTCTCCGTAGTCCAGAAGCAAGCAGTTGTTCTTATCTTCGTGGATCCTCATCCCTCTACCGCACATCTGCACGTATAGTCCTACGCTTTGTGTTGGTCTAAGTAATGCTATGCAGTCTGTCCTGGGGGCATCCCATCCTTCTGTTAGGACACCAACGTTACAAAGCGCATGGATCTTGCCAGACTCAAAGTCAGCAAGCGTTTGACTACGTTCCTTGCTAGGTGTCTCCCCGGTAATAACAGCGGAGCTGATACCATACTGCTTTAAATACTGTGTCATCTTCTCAGCATGCAGTACTGATACACAGAAGAATACTGTTGCCGTTCTGCCTTTGGTGTAAGCGTTATCAATCCAATCACTTACCACTTCTACTATGGTCTCATCTACCATAGCCACTTCTTCTAGTTCCTTCTCTCTGAAGTCTCCATTCTTAAACTTCAAGCTGACAGATCCAGCATCAATGATAGCCTTGTCGTTTACAGCATAGGCAGAGAGCCTACATAAATAGCCCTCTCTGATCAATTCTGGGATAGATACGGTATAGGCTAGACCTCTAAAGAAATGATCCTTACGCTTGCCGTATATGTATCCTTGACCCATTCTGTATGGTGTTGCAGTACAACCCATAACCTTCATGTCTCCACGATCAGATAACTCAGTGATAATCTTTTGATACCTGGTGTGTGATGTAGGCGGTACGTTGTGTGCCTCATCTATAATCATGTAGTCAAACTTGCCAACCTTGGCTAGTCTTTTGGGTGAAGCCAATGTATCTCTGCTGGCTATCAGTATCTGTGCATCATGCTCAAAGCGTTTCAGTCCAGCTGCTAATACTCCAACCGGGGCATCAGGCCATACAGACTTAAGTTTCTTTTCTGCTTGATCTACTAATTCTTTTCTGTGGGCTAAGACAATAAACCTAGCTCCAGGATCTTTAGCCAACACTTCTTTAATGAAGTGAGAGAAGATAATCGTCTTCCCAGCTGCGGTGGGTAATGCAATTAGAGCATGTTCGTTGGCTGGTTTGGTTTCAAACCAATGGTGTAGGGAGTTGATTGCATCCCTTTGGTAGTATCGTAACTGCATTAATGTATAGATCCATTCTGCACTTCATAGAAGTCAAACATCCTTTCTACTATGTCTGGATCTATCTCACCGCTTTCTAGCTTTGTAAGTAGTATCCCGGATATAGTACTCAAAGCATCCTGTGTATTGAATGAATGTTTGAAGACTAACTCAAGGGCAAACTGCAATAGAACCACCATCATGGTTTGTATATCCAGATCAAGTGATTCCCACTTCTCTATGTTTTTATTTAGATCCAACATAACTTGGTCTAATGTTTCTTTGTCAAATTGATTTTCCATGTATTAAACTATATCTTATATGAGGCGAGAAGTAGCTAAAGTATTACTCAGGTCTTTGAGAGCATTAGCTACTGCTCGGTATTTCATCACAAAGTCCCTCTCTCTCCTGACCTGTATACGCAACTCTGCGATGAAATTCTTTTACTTGTCCCAATCAAACCCATCATCGTCATCGTCATCAGTAGATGCGACAGCTTCGACAGGTGCTTCCGGGACAGGTGCTGCTTCTTGAGGTGCTGGTGTAGGCGCACCCTTGTCATTGAACTTAGCGATAACGTTCTTGTCATCCCACTTAGTACCGTCACCTTTATCTCCGCCTACTTCTACTTTGAGAGTGGCATCGAAAGGAACGTTCATCATTGACTCAAGAGCTTCAAGGTTAAAGTTCTCTACATCAGGATCCAAGCCCATAGCTTTTCTCCAATTACGTATCTTGCTTTTAGATACGTTCAAGCCATTTCCTTCAAGCATAAAGTTTTCCCAAACTTTTCTGCCAGCATACTGAGGACCTACAACTTCAAAAGTTATATTGATCATCTTATGGTTGTTGGCCTTACTCTTCTTAGATTCCCAAGTTGTACCAACCATTTCATAATCACCGGCTGGCATGGGACCTATTGAACTTACATCAAGTTCTTCTACATCAGTTAAATTAATTTCAAAATCACTCATTTTTTTACTCCTGTTTTAGATTTTAAAGATTCTTTCAAAGCAGTCATGAAAGCACTCCACTCTAGTTCTAAAGGGGTACTCCCCAAATCAACTCTAGACTTAGCGTCAAACGAGGCTGCATATTTATGAAACAACTTACGCTTGCCGTAAGACACACCTCTCGTTGTTTCTTTAAAGCCCTGTCCACTTGTACGAGTTGTAACTTCGTAGTTTGCAAACAGATTAAAATCCACCCATTCTTTTATCATTGCTGATACCTTCTTGTGTAGATTTAATTCCCAACGATCATAAGGTTCTCTCTCAGGATCGTTAAAAGTTCTTATAGATACATGCGATAACAAGATGACATTCATCTTTCTTTTCGCTCCCAGGTCATCGAACATATGTAGCAATGCACGGTATAGTTCAGATGCTTCTGTGTATCCTTTACCAAAACCTAGAGCTTCA
>CAACVC010000213.1_pt1 | contig 11409 bp, 8 predicted proteins | sample 2381761 | NCBI WGS metagenome assembly CAACVC01 (sample SAMEA5211966, study PRJEB30684) | marine metagenome | biome: Marine; feature: Epipelagic; material: Water | collected 2015-10-15 | depth 45 m
CACGAATCAGTAACAGGTAGAGATGGTTATTCTGATTTTTATAAAAAAGATTTAACTTTAAATGTATTAGGACCAGTAGGTGATATAGTTTCAGAATGGGTAATAAAAGGAGCTTTAATTACAGAAGCTACATTCGGAGATTATAACTGGGATACAGAAAACGAAGCAAAAGAAATTGCACTAACGGTACAACCTGATTACTGTGTATTAAACTTCTAAAAGAAATACACACCTCCACTAAAAGAGTTTGGCTATGTCAAGCTCTTTTTTTATATTCATATGTATAATAAATTTAAGTTATTAATTAATAAAAGATTATGGCAGACTTTAAGTTTCCTTCAGAAACAGTAGATTTACCTTCAAAAGGTTTAATATACCCAAAAGATAATCCTCTATCAAGTGGAAAAATAGAAATAAAATATATGACCGCTAAGGAAGAAGATATTTTAACAAACCAATCCTATATTCAAAATGGAACAGTTTTAGACAAACTATTAGAATCAGTAGTAGTATCTAAAGTAAATGTAAAAGATTTAGTAACGGGAGATAAAAATTCAATTTTAGTAGCTACTCGTATTTTAGGGTATGGTAAAGATTATACTTTTTCTTACTTAGGAGAAGATCATACTATAGATTTAACTACTTTAGAAAATAAAGAGTTTGATACTACATTAGTTAAAGAAGGTAAAAATGAATTTAAATATAAATTACCTCATACAGGAACAGATGTCACATTTAAAATATTAGATGGTCATGATGAAAAAAAGATTGAAAAAGAATTAGCAGGTCTTAAAAAAATAAATAAAAATGCTTCTCCTGAATTATCTACTAGATTAAAATATATTATTACATCAGTAGGAGAAGAAAAAGAATCTAAAGCTATTAGAGAATTCGTTGACACTTATTTATTAGCTAGGGATTCAAGAGCACTTAGAGAATATATTAACCTAAGCCAACCAGACATAGATTTAACATACACGTTAGATGATGGAGAGGAGGTGAAAGTCCCTATTGGACTTAACTTTTTTTGGCCTGACTATGAAGGTGGTCTCTGAAGCCAGAGTTAATTTATTTTCTCAAATACATCAAATAGTTTTTCATGGTAAAGGAGGATATGATTATCCTACTGTTTATAACATGCCTATCTGGTTAAGAAAATTTACTTTTTCTGAAATTCAAAAATTTTATGATAATGAAAAGAAAGAGTATGAAAAAGCTAGCAAAGGTAAAGGTGAAACTAATTTATTAAACCCAGATGGCACAGTAAATACTCCCGCTTTTGCACAAGCTTCTAAACCATATCAGAAAAAAAGTACGTATAAATAGTTTGTTTTTTAAATATTTATAATAAACACTGTTTATAATGTCTAAGAATTCCGAAGAATTACAAAAAATACAAAAACAGATAGATGATCTTATAAATTCATCTAGAAAATTAGGAGACCTAACTAAAGCACAAGCTGAAGGATTAAGAAAACAAGCTGAAGGATTAGAAAAAGGTAAAGGTACTTTAGAACAACATAGGGCTTTATATGCTCAAATTAAATCTACTGTTGATGATATAGCAGATGAACTTGACTATATACAACAATCAAATCTAGACTCTTTACAGTCTTTAACAAAACAAAATGTAGCTTTAAATATTCAAAGAAGTGCTCTTAAAAAACTTACAGGTATAGCAGGTCAATTAGAAGATATAAGAATAGGAGAAGTAACCTATACTGCTAAACAAATAAACCAATTAAAAGAATCAGCTAGACAAGAAATAAAAAGATTAGAATTAGCAAAAAAACAAGTTAAAAAATCCAATGAAGATGCTAATGTAATAGCTAGTAAAGTTAAAGAACTTAAATCTCAAATTAAAGATAATAGTGAAATATTAAGTATATCTAATGACATTTTAGAAGTTGATAAACAAATTAATAAAAATTTAGGTTTTACTCCTAAAATACTTGGGGGGATAGATAAAGGATTACAAAAACTAGGTTTTGATTCTTTAGGAATAGATAAGGCAGTTCAAGAAACAAAAAGATTAGGTCAAGAGTTTGAAGTTACTGGAAAAAAAGGAGAAAAGTTTAAAGCATTTAATGTATTTTTTCAACAACTGGGTAAAAATATAAAAGATGCATTTAGTTTTACTAAATTACTAGAAGTAGGATTAGGTACTTTATTTACTGTGGGTATGGGAGTAGATAAAGCCACTGGAGAACTAGCAAAAAATATTGGAGTAAGCTATGATGAAAGTTTAGCTTTACAGAAAAATTTTAATCAAATAGCTATTGACTCTGATAATATAATGGTTAGTAGTGCGGCTTTAAATAAATCTTTTGTATCATTAAACCAACAATTCCAAGGAACAACTAACTTTAGTAAAGAAACTTTAGAATCTTTTACAGCTTTAACAGCACAAGCAGGATTTTCAGAAGAAACAATTGGAAATATTGCTAAATTAACAGGGGCTCAAGGAGATGAGATTAACGATAATGTAGCTCTTTTACAGGGAGAATTAGCAGCTATGAATGCTGTAAATGGAACTACCTTTAGTACTAAACAAATGCTAGAGGACATTGGTAAAATAAATAAATCAACATTATTAATATTAAACCAACAACCTCAAGCACTAGCTAAAACTTTATACACTTCTAGAAAATTAGGTCTTTCTTTCGCAGAAATGGAAGGTATAGCTTCTAGTATGTTAGATTTTGAATCATCTATAACAAATGAATTAGAAGCAGAACTACTTACAGGTAAAGATTTAAATCTAGAAAGAGCTAGATCGTTAGCTTTAAGTGGAGATATAGCGGGGGCATCAGAGGAAATAGCTAAACAAGTAGGATCTGCTGAAAAATTTGGTAAAATGAATGTTATTCAACAAGAGGCTTTAGCTAAAGCAGTTGGATTAACAAAAGATCAATTAGCAAATAGTTTAATTGAACAAGAAGCTATTGCTAAACTTTCAGAGTTTGAAGGAGACACTGCTAGAGAAAGATACCAAAATGCAGTAGCTGCCTTAGGGGTAGAAGGAGCTAGAAAAGCACTAGGAAATGATATTTTAGCAGATCAAATGGATTCCCAATCGGTACAAGAAAGATTTGCAGCTTCTGTAGAAAGACTTAAAGAAATATTTATAGATCTTTCGGCAGAACTTCTTCCAATAGTAAGTTCTATTGCTAACATGGTTGTAGGTGTTGCCAAATTAGTAACAAAATTTAGCCCATTTATTAAACTTTTAACAAAAGCTTTTCTTATATTTAAAGGTATTAAAATGGTTATAGGAGGAATAGGTAAAGGATTAGATTTAGTTAATACACTTTCTAAAAAAATAGTTGGATTTAAAAAATTAGAATTTAATTTTGGTAAAAAAGGTTTAGTCCAAGCTAGAGCTGCAGCATTTCTTAATAAATTAGGACTTGTAACAGATAAACAATCAGCATTTTTTAAAGGAAGAATAGCATTTTTTGAAAATGCAAGTAATTTAAAGGCTAAAAATAGATTAATGTTTGAAAATGCTAGCTTATTTTCAGTTTTAAGAAGAAATATAGCTGAAAAAGCTGGAAATGTTTTAAAAGGTATAGGTAATGCTTTAGGGCTTACTTCATTAAGTACAACAGTAGCAGAAGGTGCTGCTGAAACTGTTATCACAGCTCAAAAACAAGCTCAAAATAGAAGCATGATAGGGTTAATTACTAAAGGTCTTACTTACTTAGGAACTTTAGTAGCACAAGCAGCTGCAGCTATAGCTCAGGCATCAGCATTAACTTTAGGTATTGGTACTATTGCTGTGTTAGCTGCTGCAGCCGCAGGTATAGCTTATTTATATAGTATAACTAAACCTAAAAAAGCAGGTGATATGATTTCTGCTGCCGATGGTAAAACACAAATATCAACTAAAGAAGGGGGGTTATTTGAACTTTCTCAAAATGATGATCTTATAGCTGCTCCTGGAATAGCAAGTAAAAAAGAAAATAAAAGAGAAGGTAGAAGGGCAGAACGAACGGGAGAAAACAGCCAAAAAATAATAGATTTACTTACAACACAAAACAATTTCCTAAAAACAATAGCAGCTAAATCAACAAGCATTATAATGAATGGAAATGAAGTTGGACAAGGAATTAACACATCAGAACGAGCAATTCAATAAACTTAATATTTATAATAAAAAATAACAATTATGGCACTAAAAGATAAATTAACACAACAAGGATCTCCATTATCAAAAGCAAATGGGGGTAATATTTCAATACCAGTAGGAGCAACTAAAGAATCTTTATTACATTACGAATATTCTGTAAGTGGTGATCCAAACCAAATTAGTAAACCAGAACCATCTACATTAGATTTAAATGGCAAAACTCCTTCAAACAGCTATAAAAATACAGCACCTATAGAAGGATTAGGAAATATATAAAATAGTTGTCTAGTTTATTAACATATACAACTGACCTTAAATCATATAAATTTGGTATAGCACCTGCATCTGATAGACCTGGTGGTGGAAATAGTAATCAACCTTACATAAAAACCCCAATACCAGCTCAGGACCAACAAATACCGAGTAATGATTTAGCAGCCACTGATTTTTTTCTTAGGGGAGGAATAAATGCTGCCAGAGATACAGCGGATGATTTAATTAGATTAGGTAAATATTTTACCGATTTTAAATCTATAAATGGTCCTTTATTTGTAGCTAAACAAAATTCATTATCATCTATAGCAGCAAGAACACAAGCTAGTGGAAATGGTACCGATTTTGGTTTAAATGAAGGAGTTTATACACCTTTATCTACATTAGCTCAAGCAGGTATAAATTTTATAGGTGGTCATGTTGATAAACAAGGTATTAATCCTATTAGAGGAGTAACTACATACTCAGATGTAAGTAATATTGTTATAGGAGCACCTAATGGTGAAGGTAATAGATTAGTAGATTTATATAATACTCAAATACCACATCAGGGAAATGAATTTACATTAGATAATCCTGTTACATTATATAGTTATCAAGGAGGACCTAATTCAATTTTAGGAGCAACTAAAACTAATATTAATTTTGCTACTGATAATAAAGGTGGACCTATGCTTACAGGTATAGCTACTAAAGATTATCAAACAGGTCTTAGAGAAAATCCTACTAACTTATTTAATGCACCCTTAGGAGTTACTACTAAATATGTTGAAATAAATGGAGGAGGAGAATTAATAACTGAAGGACAAGTTGCTTATGATACTATAGATGGAGGGGTTTTAGCTGAAATTTCTAAAGAAAATGGTATTACTTGGGTTAATACAGATGGTACTCTACCACAACCTAAACTTAACAACCCAACAGAATTATTTATATATTCTAATGGTAGAGATGCTCTAATTAGTGAAAACAATATTAGAAGCAAATATTATGATGCAGTTGAACCTACACAAGGGGTTTCAGAGGCTTACATTAGTAATGATATTGTTTCTAGTGATGGAAAAGCTTGGAGAGATCCTCAAAATAATGAACTACCTTCAGATATAAGTTTAGCTTCTAAAGATTCTAGTTGGATTACAATTGGTTCAAAATCAAACCCCGATGATTTATTTATACCACCAACGGGTTCAACTAATTACTCTACACTTTTAAATACCCCTATTAGTAATGGAGGTTTAGATAGTTCAAATGGTACAACTTGGGAATTACAATCTACAGAAACTTCGGTTTATAATAAGGATACTTTAGATTCAAGTAATAGAATAAATGATCAGAATACTGAAGTTTTAACTCAAGAACAAATTATTACTATTAGTAAAGAAACTGAAACAAATAAACAAAACCCGGGATCTTCAATACAAAATTTCCAACGAAGAATTAATAGTTTAGCCCCAAATTATTCCTCTCAAAAAGTAGTTATAGATAATGAATCTGGTAAAGGTAGAAATAGTTATAGATCCCCTGGACTTTCTGATAGTAAGGGTAAAATTATAGATAGAATTAATTTTCAATCTATATACCAATCAGAAGAACCTAAAGAAGAGTTAATAAAAGGAGATTTAATTCCTTTTGTAATAGGAGCTATAGATGAAAAAACAAGTGATTTAAAAAGATCATTTATACATTTTAGAGCTTATATAGATAGCTTTAGTGACGGTTACACTGCAAATTGGGACGCTCAAAAATATATGGGTAGAGGAGAATCATTTTACAAATATGGAGGATTTGAAAGAAAAATTAATTTAGGATTTACTGTAGCTGCTCAATCTAGGCAAGAAATTGAAGCACAATATAAAAAACTTAACTTTTTAGTTTCCAATTTAGCCCCTACTTATAGTGATCAAGGTTATATGGGAGGACCTTTAGTAACTTTAACTATGGGTGGTTGGTGTACTAATTTAGCCGGATTTATTGAAGGAATAACTTTAGATGTTCCTGAAGAATCACCTTGGGAAATTGGTATTAATAATAATGGTGAACATGTAGGTGATATTTCACAAGTTCCTCATATAGTAAAAGTAACAGGATTTACATTTACTCCAATTGAAAACTTTAGACCAGAAAAACAACAATTAGATTTTGATAGTAATGGAGGGATAACTACATTTGGTAATCAAAAGTATTTAACTTTGGATAACGCAAATTATACAACAGATTTATATGGCTAGATATACTCCTATACCAAAAATAAAATCACCTAATGGAAAAACAATGTATCAAACTGTACGTTACCCTGAGGTGCCAAGACAATTAAGTGATATATATGTTTATACTACTATAGGAGATAGATTTGATACTTTAGCTCAACAATATTATGGAGATTCAAGTTTGTGGTGGGTTATTTCAATTTCTAATGACAATTTAAATCAAAATTCATTAACACCCCCTGTAGGATCTCAAATTAGAATTCCTGCTAATCCATCACCAGTTGTAGCTGCATATAAAAGAATTAATCAACAAACTTCTACTTCTACTTCTACAAGTGGGGGAAGTAGTGAATATTAAAATATAAGTTATGGGCAATCTTCTAGGTGAACCATTTAGAAAATATGTAAATAGTCAAATAAAGATTAGACAGCAAGTTCAGGGAAGTGGTACTAACAACACTAATAGAACTTTAGATGAAATTTCCTATTTAAATTCTCGCAATGCTTGGGTAAAATTTGCCTCTGCAGTTTATATAGATGAAAAAAGATTACAATTACTTAAAGACAGTAACAAAGGTAGTTTAGTTAATCCAATGGTTGAAAATGCTGTAGAAGGGTTTGATTTAGCTATAAAAAATGTTTTATATAATGGTTTAACTCCTCTTACAGCTGATAGTTATTTACCTCAGGATGCTAAAGATTTTACAGAAGCCTTTGAAAGAAATAATCGAAGTAGTTTTACAGTAATGGCAAATAGGTTTGTTGATTATAATTCAAATATTAATATAAGTGGTATTGCAGGATTTCAAGGAACTAATAAAGATCTTGCTGCATATGGAGTAGGAGGAAAAGATTTTGGTTTTTCACCTATGCCTGGTATTACAAATGTAAACATAAAAGATTTAAATAGAGGTTCTATTAAAAAAGCTATTATTAATATAAAGGCACACAATAGAAATCAATTTGATGTTATTGATCTTTTATACTTAAGATTAGGATATACAGTATGTCTAGAATATGGTAATAATATTTATTTTGACTATGAATCAGAGGAAAGTAATAATAAAGTACTAAAAAAAGTAGAAGATACTTTAATTGATAGATACTTTTGGACAACAGTTAGAGAATCTTATGCAGATTTTTCTGATAAAATTAATGAAAAAAGGAAAGAATATAAGGGTAATTATGACGGTATAATAGGAGTTGTATCTAATTTTAATTGGAGTTTTGAAAGTGATGGAACTTATAATATTACTTTAGAGGTAACTAGTGTAGGAGATGTGATTGAATCTCTAAGAGTTAATTTACCTCCTTTAGTAAATGTAGCTACTTCTGCTAACCTCCAACATAAATATGAACAATTAAAAGAAAAATTAGCAAAACAAAAGGCAGGAAAAGATGATTTTTATAACATATTATATAAAGGTCTTGAAGAACAATTAGATTTAATTTGGAATTCTATAACAGAGGAAGGAACAACTTCTCCTTTTAATTTTAAAAGAGAAGGTACTCAAGGAAAATTAAGTTTTAAACCTTTTACTAAACAGAAAAAAGAATTATTAGTAAAACCTGGGACAATTGCACCTATAACAGATTTTGATAATGTAGATATTGTTGCAAATAGTCCAATTTCAGAAGATCCTAATTGGATATTAAACTTTTATGAAAGAAAAGGTGCAATTAATGGAGGAGGAATAAATGATTACCCATTTTCTAATAGAACAGAAATAAAAATACTTTTTTATAAAGATAATAAAGTTGAAGACTCTGAAAGTTATAAAGTAGGTGAAACTAAACCCCCATGGTTAGATAATAAAACTCGAGATTTCAAAAAAACATACCCAGATTATGATTTTTACATTGTAATAGGGGATGATAGATATAATGAGAGGGAATTCAGTGTTAGCCAAACAAGAGGTTTATTTTATTTTGAAGGTAAAACATTAGGAGTAGACCAGGAAGAATTAAAGGCTGGAGAAACAAAAGTTTTTAATCTATTAACTCAAGAACAACAAGATGCAGCTTTTCCTTATATTTTTACTAAAGAAAGTTTTAAAACAAGATTTTATGAACTTAATTATCTTCCTAGAGGAGGAAAAAGAGATGAGACTTTTAAACCTGATAAAAAAGTTGAAGAAGAAAATGATCTAGTAAGTTTTAAAAATAAACTAGAAACAGGTAAATACAAAAACAAAATAAATAATTGGTTTTATAATGCAAGAATATTTTATGATGAATCATTACTTTTGAATGATCAAGATGAAGATGTAGAACAAACCCAAATAGAGGAAGCTGAGAAAATTATTGGTAATTTACCTAAAATAACTTTAGCAGGAGGTAAGTTTTTTAAAAAAGACACTCTTGAAAGTCAAAAAATAGGATATAGAATTAATCCTTCCCAAAAAACATCAGCTTGGGATGAATCAGTAAAATATCCTCTTTCGGAAAGTCCTACTTGCGATATGGTAAAGTTAAAAATTAATCCAATAGAGCATAGTTATTTTGTTAGATTAGGTACTCTTTTAGAATATATTCGGGATAGAATAGTTTTTAAAATTGATAGTGTTAAAAAAAATAAAAAAGGAAAAACTATATCAAATTCAATACCTTATTTTAATATAGATACTAATATTAAAACCAATATTTGCTATGCTATTGATAATATGGTATCAACTAATATTAAAAAATGTTTAATTAGAAATGATACTTTTTTTATAGGTGCAAAAGGAGGAGAAAGTTTATATGCACAACTTTTTAAGGGTTTAGAACCATTTTTTCCTACAAATAATTCTACAGGTTATTTTTATGGACAGTTAATGAATGTTTATTTAAATTTTAATAGAGTTGAAGAAATATTTGATAGTGTTAATGAAAAAAATGAAATAGTTTTATTTGATGTATTAAAAGCTATTTGCAATGATATAAATGAGTGTTTAGGAAGCGTAAATAATATTGAACCTATTATAGATAGAGAATCTAACACTATAAAACTAATTGATCAAACATCTATCCCAGGATTAGACCTTATATCTTCACAATTAGGAGATAATATATATGAAGAAAGGAAAGTAAGAAAAAAAGAACAGGAAGAGTTAATAGTATTTGGTTATAATCAAAATAATGATGAATCTAATTTTATTCGTAGTGTAGGTATGACCACCGAAATAAGCAAAAATTATGCTACTGCTATTACAATAGGAGCTACGGCACAAGGAGAAATTCCTGGGATGGAAGCAACAGCATTTTCGAGATGGAATGTAGGCATAAGAGATAGATTTAAAAATAGATTATTTGATGGAGAAACTTCTAAAGAAGAAATAGATTCTGCTGGAACTGGATCCTTAGATGAACAAAATAAATCTGTAATTAATAATTATGCTGATTTTATAAGTGATGGATATGTAACTTTAGGATTAAATAACCCAGATTCAATAGGATATTCAATAAATGATGGTTATATTTCAGAAAATAAAAATACGGTTAAAAACTATTTTGTATATGCACAAGCTAAAACTACAGAAGAAAATTATAAAGAAAGTGGAGATGAAGGTGTTACAGAAAGTTCAATAGGGTTTTTACCTATAAACTTAAAATTAGAAATGGATGGTATAGGAGGTATTAGAATATATGATTTTGTAAAAATTAATACTGCGTTTTTACCTTCTAATTATCCTAATACTTTAGAATTTATATGTACAGGAGTAAATCATAAATTAGAAAATAATGAATGGATTACTTCTTTAGATACTTTGGCTACTAGTATAAGTAAAAAGACATAATTATGGCAAGAAAAGTAATACATACCCCAGATTTATTAGCTGCAAAATTTGGCTTAACTGCTCCCTTAAATGATGTAACTGAACCTGCTTTACAAGTTAAATATAAAACAGTTACTTCAGAAGGAGTTAAAAGAGAAAAATTAGTAGAAAATACCCTAAAGAAAATTAATGAAGTTCAATTAGGAGGACTTGCGACCCCAAAACCACCACCACCTACCCCCTCTCCGGATCCAACTCCTTCACCAACAGGATATAATGGTACTTATGATACTAATTTTATACTTGAAACAAGACCATCTAAATTTAAAATAAAACAAAAATGGTATAATAGTCAAAGTAGAAAAGGAAAAGTACCTACAGGTAAACAAAGGGATTTAAGTAGTGTTAGACATATAGTATTGCATCATACGGGTACTAAGGGTTTAAATGATAAAGGACAGAATATTTTCAGTGGTTGGGCAAATAAATACTCATCTGCTCATGCTGTTATGGATGGAGCCGGTCATATAGAGTATACAATTCCTATAAGATATATAGCTAATACTCAAGGAGTAATATATAATGATCCTAAAAAGAAAAATTAGTAGAAAATACCCTAAAGAAAATTAATGAAGTTCAATTAGGAGGACTTGCGACCCCAAAACCACCACCACCTACCCCCTCTCCGGATCCAACTCCTTCACCAACAGGATATAATGGTACTTATGATACTAATTTTATACTTGAAACAAGACCATCTAAATTTAAAATAAAACAAAAATGGTATAATAGTCAAAGTAGAAAAGGAAAAGTACCTACAGGTAAACAAAGGGATTTAAGTAGTGTTAGACATATAGTATTGCATCATACGGGTACTAAGGGTTTAAATGATAAAGGACAGAATATTTTCAGTGGTTGGGCAAATAAATACTCATCTGCTCATGCTGTTATGGATGGAGCCGGTCATATAGAGTATACAATTCCTATAAGATATATAGCTAATACTCAAGGAGTAATATATAATGATCCTAAAAAGAAA
>CAACVC010000288.1_pt1 | contig 11340 bp, 23 predicted proteins | sample 2381761 | NCBI WGS metagenome assembly CAACVC01 (sample SAMEA5211966, study PRJEB30684) | marine metagenome | biome: Marine; feature: Epipelagic; material: Water | collected 2015-10-15 | depth 45 m
GTTCAGTACATTCTTCATAATTTTCGTGATAAATATAATTTTTTAAGTACAAACCATGAATATTTTGTTTTATTCAATAATGATTTAATATTTCATGGTCCTCGTTTACTAGAAAATATGGTAAATGAAATGAAGGAAAATGATTTATCATTATATTCACCTGCTATAACTAATACTGGAGCAGATCAATGTTACTGGAAGCAAATGTGGAATTGGGGGACATATTCAGTTCGTCAAGTCCCATTTATTGACTTTATGTGCCCAGTGTTTAGAAGAGATTTAGCAGAAGCTATAACCCAATTCCCATCAGAACTATTTTTAGGTTGGGGTCCGGATTTTTATTCTGGGATTATAGCTGAAGAAAATAACTTAAAAGTTGGAGTTAGTGATAATATTACATTATCTCATTTAGTAGGTAATACTTTTAAAAGTGGGGCTATTGAAGTAAGTGAAAACTCATTTGCTCAAAATGCTGATCGTAATATGCATAATTATTTTTCTAATTCACAACATAAGGAAAAATTCCAAGAATTTAGATTTAAAGGATCTCAATATAAAGTTAATTAAAATAAATGGCATTTATAGAACTATGATAACGTTTTGTATTTCAACTTACAACAACATTAACTATTTGCCTATTGCTGTTAAATCCGTTAGGGATAATAGTTACTACAATCAAGACCCATTTATAATCCATGCTGAAAATTGCACTGATGGAACTGATGAATGGTTAGAAGCAAACGCTGAAAAATATAATTTAGAATATTATATTGATAAAAATGATAATCCCAAAGGTATAGGTGGGGGAATGAACTTTTGTGCTGATAAAGCTAAAACAGAATTTTTAATGTTTCTACATTCTGATTTTTATGTAACTAAGAATTGGGACTATGCCTTAAAAGAAGTATTTGAAAGTAACCCAAATGAAAAAATGTGGGTGAATAGCTGGAGAGTAGAACCACAAATGTTCCCAGGTTCCCAAACCACTCCAGGTAATATAGTAGTTCCAAAACAAGCATTTGGAGCATATTATAATGATTTTAATTCAAATAATTTTGAAATTTTGGCTCAGCAGTTTATAAACCAAAATGATCAAGAAATACCTAGAGGTTTAGGTGTAAGCGGGTTAATAAGAAAATCAGATTGGGACCACATAGGTGGAAATGATCCTCAATTTGCTCCTACTAGTTGGGATGATCATGATTTATTTCTTAGAATGGAAAATGAAAATTATAAGTTTGTTACTACAACAAAAAGTTTAATATTCCATTTTGGTGCTCGTGGTTCTCATAGATTAGAAGAAAATAAAGGGAAAACATCTGAAAGACAATCTAAACACGAAAGAGTAAACGCAATGAAATTTTATAAAAAATGGGGTGGAATGCCCGTTTTCGATCAATATGGACAAATTAAAGGAGTTAAATAATTTTAGTTTTATAATCCCTGTACTTAATAACTTTAAGTATACATTATTCACTTACAACAATATCAGAACCCAATACCCAGAGATAGAAATTGTTATAGTAAGTAAATCAACAGATGAAACTGATGAATATTTTAATACATTATCTGATGATAATTTAGTATTTAAATCTCATGATTTGCCAACTTTATCTCATGCCTATAATTTAGCAGTTAGTTTATCTACTAAAGAAATAATAGCATTGATCCACAATGATATGGCTATTGGAGACAATTTTGTAGAAACCATACTTGATTCTCTTGAACCAAATATGATTCTAACATATACCAGAGTTGAACCGCCTATATTCCCGGACACATATGCTGGGAAGGAAATTCAAGACTTTGGTAGAGATCTTACCACATTTGATAATAAATCATTCAATAATTACGTTAATATAACACACAATGAGCAACTCATAGAGGGTGGTTCACAATTATTTTTTGCGTGTTATAAACAAGATTATATTGGATTAGACGGTGATACATTTGAGTTATTCTGTGAGGATGATGATATTCACTTAAGATATAGACTAGGTAAGTTCAATATGAAAGTATCCACTAAAGCCAAAGTATACCACTTGGTTAGTAAAACATCCAGAAAAAAAGATTTATCCCACATTGAAAACCAATCAAATATTAATTTTGTTAAAAAATGGGGGTTTAGACATAATATACAACCACGATATAAAAAACAATTAAATTTAATAAATGGTAACCCTCAATTAGAACAAACATTGAAACCTTGGTTTGATAGTGAAGGGGGAATAACAGTAACAATAGATGGTTCAAAATTCACCCAACAAGAATTTCAATGGATTCAAAATTTACCTTTAATTGTAGAACAGTCTGGAACAATTGGGATATTTGAACTAGGTTCATTACATTTAAATATAACCAAAATAGAGGATATAACCCAACAATTAATTAAATATGCTTAAACCCGTAGAAATAGAAATAGATTATTTAAACGAAAAAGAATTAAAAGAAATATCCAAGGATAAAACATTTATAAGTTATGTTAACGATATTTTTTATAAGCATATTAAGGAAGCTATTGAACAAAAAGAAGAAGTAACCCATGTGTTTACAATAACTAACTTAGGTTTTAGAGTAAAAATAGAAAAATCTCAATACAAAAAATTTCTTACAAAAGTACTTAAAACATTTGAAAAAGAAGAAAAATACTTGGAATGTGCTGAAATAATTAAATTACTAAAATAATATAAAAATAAATTAAAAAATGAATAAATATAAATTAATTTCGTTAAATGATTCTTCAAAAGAAGCTATTACAACCTTTTATGCTAATGATGTTCTCCAAGCTACTAAAATTGGAGCTGAACTAAAACAACTTCCAGTAGAAAAATTTATTTCAATCTACACATTAGAAAAAGTTAATTAATGATTGGAGAACAAAACATGACTGATGTTGAACGTTTATTCTGGGAGATAGCTGGAATAGATGTTACTGTAGAACAAATAGAATACACCTCTGAGGAATTGGCTTTATTTAGTGAATTTCTTTTGCATTTAAAAGAAGGTGGTAATCTAGAAAAGCAATCCAAAAGAAAAACCAAGAATAAAGTTGGTTCAGCTTATTTTAATGCACTTGAAGCTTTACTTACCCACATATACGGGATAGAGGGATTACTTGCTATTATGGGATACCTAACTGAAGACCCAGCATTTATTAAGTTATACCCGGATGTAAAAACAGATTCTGACCTTTATAAGTATATTCAAAAAACTAAATCATTTGATAGTTTACCTTTTAGATTAAGTAGTTGGATGGATGATGAAGAAGATGAAGATAATGAAGATGATTTATTTTAAATATTTATAATAAATGCCCTTACCAAAACCATTAAGTAAAGAAATGATTCTCAATGCCATGGAAAAAACTCAATCCAACATGGCTGCGGCTAGATACTTAAATGTGTCCTATCACCATTACAAAAAATGGGCTAAGCTATATGAAAGTGATACTCATGATAGTTTATTTGAAGAACACAAAAACCAATCTGGAAAAGGTATTCCTAAATTTTTAAATAATGGTAAAAAAGATCCGGCATTGATTGATATTATAGAAGGCAGATTAGACCCATCTTCATTCAACCCAGACAAAATAAAATACAGACTATTAACTGAAGGTTATTTAGCTGAAGAGTGTAAGAATTGTGGTTTTCATGAACGTAGAGTTCTTGATTATAAAATGCCTTTACTACTTAATTTTAAAGATAAAAATAAGAAAAACTACAGACAGGAAAATATAGAAATGTTATGTTATAACTGCTATTATCTAACTGTAGGAGATGTCTTTACAGATAAACAAATTGAAGGAATCGAAGATCATAAACCAGTAAATGAGGGTCAAGTTGATTGGGAAGTAGATGATTATACAGCTCAACGATTGAAAGAATTAGGTTTAGGACTTGATGATGATGATAAAAAGGGAGATGATCCATATGATTTAGTTTCTAGAATATGAGTAAAGAAATAGACATAGATAAACATAAAGATCTGGTAGATAACTACAAACAAAAAAAATCAAAACACTTAGAAAGACTTGCTACCAAAATCCTTAAGCAAGATGAAAAAGTACAAAATTTAAAAGACAAAAAAATCAAAGGAGATTTTCTAGATCTCTTTTAAAAACTTCCCCAAAAAGGGTTGGAGAAGCAAACCCTTGTTCGTATATTCACCCAAGTTAAAGATATGATGGATATCAATACATCAAAAATTACATTTCAAAACTATGCTGAGTTGGAAAATTTTGTAGTGGACAAACCATTGGTTCTATCCCAACGCATAGTTAAACTTATCAAAGAAAATTTAGATACTAAAGAAGAAATTATAGACATTATAGAATTTAAAGTCACAGAAGGGCTTGATGATGGTGAAACTGATACTATCATGGTTCAAATTCAAAGAGATGAATTTGAAAAAGCTCTTCAAGAAAACTTAAAAAATTATATTTATCACGAAAATTATGAAGAATGTACTGAACTCCAGGGCATTATTAACTCTCTCAATCGTAGCTAAAGCTGCATTTCAACCACTCACACCCGACCAAATTGAAACAAACGAATACAACTTCTCAAATGTAGAAGATGTAGATGACGAAACTGTAAATGAAGGTGTAGGAGAGTCTGCCCCAACATTCCAAGACACTATTTCTAACTTGGATGCTGAAACACAAACATTATTATTAGAATTATATGATGCTGGTTTTAGAAATGAAAACCTAAGAGTAGCTTGGGCCTTGGTTCAACGAGAATCCAGAGGTAAATCAGATGCTGTATGTCACAACCGAAATGGAACTAAAGACAGAGGTATATTTCAAATTAATGATGTGCATCATAAACAATTTAGAATTAGAAACCCAAAACGTTTACACAACAACAAATTTAATGCTAAGGTAGCTTTCCAAATAAGTAAGAATGGAACTGATTTTTCAGCTTGGGCCATACCTAACCCAGATGGGTCAGTAACAGGATATGCTTATAATTTGAGAAAAAAATCACCACGTACATACAAAAAATATAACAAACACTTCAAAAAGTTTTACAAAAATTACCCACTAAAATTTGGAGAAGTAAAATAGTATTCGTATATTCAACACATAATAAAATAAATAAATAAGTAAAAGTTATGAGAACATCAGCAACAGGTGCTTTTAAAAAAGCAAAAATTAAAAGAAAAGGCGTTCACGCTAAAACTAAACAATCCAAAAACAAAGGATCTCAAAATTACGTCAAACCATATAAGGGTCAAGGTAAAAATTAATGTATAAAGAGAAAGAAATACATTACAGTAAAATGAAAGCTACTGACGTGTTTGATCTTATCTCAGAAGAAGACTTGATTGATTTAGCTCAAAACCAACCAGAAGTGTTAATGCAGCTGTGTAATATAACTGCTATTGGGATAGAGGATGAAAATCAACAATTGCTATCTACTGAAGTAAAAGAAGAAAAATTTGAACCTAAACAATTAAAGTTATTTTAAATATGGGGATGGTAGAGGAAATATATTCTAGAATTACTGAGGAATAAAAAACTAATAAATATAAATTTAATTTAAACATGAAAAAAATAATTATAATTTTATTTCTACTTACCCCCTTAATATCATTATCTCAATCACAAAAGATAATCCCAATACCAAGTTTTCCTAAAATAAAAAATATAGCTGACCTAACAATTTCCTATGAAACATTTAATATGCAGAATAATGTTTGGTTAAGTGATTTTTATCTAAGGGTTTCTCCACGTTTGGGGTTTAGAAATAAAATGCAATATCAAAGTAAATTACAAATTGAAGGATCAGCTAGTTTTTATGCAAGAATAAATTATTTGGATTATAGATTTACAAAACGTTTAACTGGTAGTATTGGTAGGCAAAGAATAAAAAATTATACTTTTAACTTTGAAATTAAAACTACTAACCTTAAATTTAGCTATAAAGTATTTTAAACAAATGGAAAATAAAAATATAACAATTAAAACCACATTCTTAAATCAAATACAATCCCACCACCCAGAATTATTTGTTCAAGAACACGTAGATGGGAATTATACAATCTATAATGAATTTAATCCTTCAATTTATGATATTATTATTTTTGATCCCTCCAATTTGGAACTTAAAGTCCAAAACCCAAGAGATCTAAATAAAGAAATGCAAAAAATATACTCTAATTTAACTGAATCATTAGCAGCTATAATCTCAATAATCAATTTTTAAACATGGCAATTAGAAAAAAATACATTCGCACTCAAAGAGAAATTGTTATAGATATAAGTGGTCCTCAAGGTAATGCCTACCATTTATTGGGCACAGCACGAAATTTATCTAAACAATTAGGCCTTAATACTAATGAAGTAATTCAAGAAATGCATTCTGGAGATTATGATAATCTAATTAGAGTATTTGATGAGTATTTTGGGGAACTAGTAACTTTAGAATATTAAAAATATACCCAAGACAAATATTAACCAGCGTCATATTGACGTCATATTAAGGGGTTGACTTAGCCAATCCCTTTTTGTATATTCAACGTATAATAAAAAAATAAAAAAATAATGAACACAACAGTAAATCAAGACAGATTAAGAGTAACCCCAAAATGGAATGCTATTAAATTAAAGTTTAAAGAAGAAACAAATGGAAGTTTAGCTTATGGTTCCAATTTTGAAATTGGAGGTGAGTTGGATACTATGGTTGAGGATTTTCTTCATGATATGGCTAAACTTACTCAAGCATTTGGTTTTCAAGCTATTGTAGAAGGTGTTAAATTAGATCTATGGAAAGAAAGAATTTGGACTGTAGTAGAAAAAGCAGGTTTACTTCCTAATATTGCTTGGAAAGATGAATTAGAAGATGAAATGGTTGAAAATGATAATTGGTATGAAATAAATGGTGAAGAAGATTTTGAACCATCTGCTTTGGATATCAAAGAAGTAGAAACTACATTCAATCTATAATGAAAGAAAAAACAGGACATACCATAAAATTAAAATTTGATTTCAACGAATCTCGTTGCTGTGAAATTTATCTTGAAAATAGAGATAGATACCATAGAGTAACCCCCAATGAATTTAGATCATTTGGGGGTAAAAGACGAATATTAGAAATTCAAAAAAGTGGGAATGCCCATTATGAAGAATTTAAAGGACCGGTTTATTATTTAGGAACAAACACTCAAGTTCCAAGTGATGAACTTGCATCTAAAATAATGCTTTTAAATAATGTGGATCCAAGAAAATTTGGTGTGAAAAGAAAGTGGGAAAATTTTGATTAAAGGAAATTATAACTAGAAAAATCAAAAAAGCTTCTTTACAATTAACATAACCCAGTATCCGTATATACGATGCTTATAAGTACTAAATATCGATTTTGCAAGGGCTTAAAAGCCATATTGTTCCCAAGTGAGGAAACAATCAAGGAGGATTTTAAAATCGTACTGGGAAAAAATGGTTATAGTGAAGAGGAGATAGAACGAGCTGTAGGTAAGCTATTTAAAAACAATGAACATAACAAGAAATAAAATATTACTAGCAATATCTATTTTTACTTTAATAGTAGGATGTTCAGATGAAGAGAATTTATTAGTTGTAGAACCTATAACAATTGAGAAAGGAATCCCCATTCAGGGTAACTATACAGATGGGTTATATGATATAAAAGAATATTATGAGATTCATGATAGTAATATTCACCCTAAAATGGGAATTGAGTACAAACAAGGGTGGATTGAGGTTGTTGATGGGATAAACATTACAATTACCTTGGAATTAAATGATGACAGTGGAGATAAGGTGGTTAAAAAATATCTTGATTATAATAATGGAGAATTTTATGCTGGGGATGCTAGTAAAAACCTTGTAGGTAACAAATTTAAAACCATTAATCCAGAGGGATATAGATTAGAAATGACTAGTCCTGTTACTAATTTAACTCATTGTTATATATTTGGTAAGTAAACGTTTAATTTACGTTTTAAAACGTTTATAAAGAAAAATAAAATACTTCTGCCGAAATGTTTGGAGAAGCAAAATATTGTTTGTATATTCATGGTGTTGTTAAAAAAAGATATGAACGTACAAGTTAAAAGAGGTAGACCAAGAAAACAAGTTCAAGATGTGAGTGTAAAAACTGTTCGAATGAATAGTTTAAATTTCGATTCTAGATTATTTAAACCTCTAAAATCAAAAACAAAAATAGATAATTGGTTCTCCAGTAACGGAGGAATAATGCCTGGAACAATGACAGCAGTTGTTGGTGATCCAGGAGCTGGTAAAACAACAGTTTTACTTGATGTGCTTTCTCAGTTACAGAAAGCAGGAAAAAAAGTATTGTTCATTTCAGGTGAGATGAATTCTATTGACATGTATGGGTATGTTAAAAGATATCCTAAATTTGGTAAGTTGGATATTTTATTTATGAGTGAATATTTGGATAATGACCCATTTCAAGTTATTGAAACTGCTCTATCCCCAGGATATGATGTTGTGTTGGTAGATAGTATGATGGAAATAGCAGATCAAATATCTTCATTTTCAGGTGGTACAAATAAGGGCGCTAATTCGCGTTTACTAACGTTGTTTGAGCAACATAATAAAGGAAACAATGAAAGTAATGAGTACACAGCTTTTTTGCTTATACAACAAGTGACTAAAAGTGGTGGATTTGCTGGATCTAATAAATTTAAACATATGGTTTCTGCGATGTGTCATTTAAAAATAGATGTAAGAGAAGATAGACGATATCTTTACTTTAGTAAGAATAGAAGAGGAGGAAAAAATACTAAACTATACTTTAACCTTAGTATCTCTAAAAATGTGAGATATGAAGAAGAAGCACCTTTGTTTCAAGAACGAGGTAAATAAAAACATTTTCCCTAAAGGGAATATTTTTCAACTTTTTTTAACTTTTTTAACAACAACAAAAGAGAACCGGGTCATGCCGGTTCTTTTTTTATCGTTTAATTTACGTTTTAAAATGTTTATAAAAATAATTTGAAAACTTCTCACAACTTATTTGGAGAAGCAAAATATTGTTCGTATATTTAGGTATAGTTAAAAAGTTAAAAGTTATGACAAAAACAGAAATTAAAAAACAACAAACAAAATCAGTTATTGAATTACTTATTAATCAATTTAATGCTGAAGTTGAGGATGCTGATGGTGGTAGAATGGATATTATAATTGGTGATTTGCATGGTCAATTTAGTCGTCGTGATTTTGATGTTGCAATGTTTGATAGTATTGGATTACACAACCCACAAGATTTCCCAACTGAAGTAGTTGATCGTCATAAAAGAGCGGTTGCATTGGAAGATAAGCTTAATAAAGCAATTACTAATTTGTTAAAATAAGAGCTAGATATTGAAAAACCCCTATGAAAGGGGTTGGAAGAGCAAAATATTGTTCGTATATTTACATTGTTGTTAATTAAGAAAGATATGAAAGTTCAAGTTAAAAGAGGTAGACCAAGAAAAAAACAAATTATTTTAAAACAAGATGTCATCGATCCTGTAAGTAAAAAAATCAAAGATGATTTATTTTACGATACACTAGCAGAAACAAGAAATGAATTTGGAGCTCATTCCACCCCAACAAGCATAAAAGAAACAGGTGATTGTTTTGTAAGAGCTACAATGGCAGCTTTTGGAATAAATTATGATAAAGCTCATTTATATGTAGCTTCAAATTTTAAAAGAAAAGATAATCAAGGAACAAGAGTTCCAATATACATCAATAAAGTGATAGGAAAAACATTAAATGGGAAAAAATGGAGAATTAAGGGAGCAAATAAAGTATGGAAATATTGGATTGCAAAAAACTGTAAACCATTAACCAACCCAGAATATTCAAAACCAACCCAATACACAGTTAAAACATTTATGGAACAAAATTCAAAAGGTCGTTTTATCTTAATAGTAAAGGGCCATGCGCTAGCTTTAGTGAATGGGAGGTTATATGGTAATCACGATGAAGTTTGTGATGGATTTAGACGTCCATTATTGTGTGTTATAGAAGCAAAGTAAGAAATGGCATTAAATTTAGTAACAAAAGTTTTCGAAGATGGCTCTAAAACTGAAGAAATAGTTAGTGGACCCGTAGTACACAGACCAGGTATTGATCCTGGTAAACATGTCCATGTGAGAAGATTTAGATATGAGGTTAAATGTGAAGTTATAAGACCTGGAATATTCCATAACAAATATGGTGATGGAAAAACTTACATCATTCCCCAATGGGTTGAATGTCATCCAGATACTGAAATGGAGGATATTATATCAATTTTCCCCAACCCCAAACCAATCAAAACTAAAAATAAAGAATTTAAGTTTATTTCTAAATCATCAGGTGTTGAGTATGTTGTTAGAGTAAATGGAGATAAAATTAAATGTAATTGTCCTGGTACGTGGAGAGCTAAAGACAAAAGATGTAAACATGTCAAAGAAGTAGAGAAAAAATGTGCTGTAAAGTAAGTTGGTGTAAAAGTAAAACTAGTTACTACAACCAATTTCAACAGTATAAATATTGTGATGTACATAATAATTACAAACAATATGCTCGTAATGCGCCTAAAAGACCATGGTTATTCTACAAAGTAGAACGCATATTAAACAACGAATTAATTTGTGAACACTGTGGTCTAGATATGATTCACCATTATGGGGAAGATAATTTTAAAGCAATTATAACAGCTATGGATGTAGATCATATTGACCCAAAAACAAAAGGAACACCACAAGGTGAACAACCTTCTAACTATCAATTGCTGTGTAAGATGTGTCATATAATTAAATCACATAAAGAGGGAGATTATGTTAATTACCGATATAAAAGAGGAAATAAAAAATAAAAGCACAAAAAGGTTGGAGAAGCAAAATATTGTTCGTATATTCATGTAAAGTTAAAAAAAAATGAGTAAAATGACAAAAAAAGAATTAGTAAAATTTTTAGTAGCCAATTTTAAAGATGAAAATGGTTATTTAGACCTAAGAGGACTTGATTTTACAAAAGAGGATGTTTTGGATGTTGGTATTGGTCGTATGAAAGTAAAAGGAAATTTATACCAAGACAATCAAAAAGTAGAAGGAGATTTGCGTCAAGATTACCAAAAAGTAAAGGGTGATTTATTTCAAGGACGACAAAAGGTTAAAGGAAACTTGTATCAAGGTCGTCAAAAGGTTAAAGGAGATTTGCATCAATCTATGCAAACAGTAGATAAAAATTTGCATCAACAATACCAAGAAGTAAAGGGTGATTTATTTCAAGGACGACAAAAGGTTAAAGGGAGATTGGTTCAATATGGTCAAAAGGTGAAAGGCAATTTGTTTCAACGAGAATCCAGAGGTAAATCA
>CAACVC010000134.1_pt2 | contig 11323 bp, 12 predicted proteins | sample 2381761 | NCBI WGS metagenome assembly CAACVC01 (sample SAMEA5211966, study PRJEB30684) | marine metagenome | biome: Marine; feature: Epipelagic; material: Water | collected 2015-10-15 | depth 45 m
TTATTAGGATATAACACTGAAATTTTATATGATTACCCTACAACTTTAAAATCTACAGAACGATTAGTAGATATTTGCTTACATTATAATGCAACTGAATATCTTTCAGGAATTAGTGGTAAAAATTATTTAGATTTAAATTTATTTAATAATAATGGAATTAAGGTAAGTTTTCAAGAAAATTTAATTAAAAAACACACATTAGAAATATTAAGTAATGAGTAGAAAAATATTTAGATTTGATGATATATGTTTAAATGCTGATATGGAACTTCATATTAATATAGCTAAACATATTAAAACAAAAATCCCATCAGCTGATGTAATATTTTGTGTATCTCCCTTAGTACATGATATGTCAGCTGAAAAAGGTAAAACTCAACAAAGAATTTTCCCCCAAATATTAAATGCACATAGTGATTATAGAAAATTTTATCAAGTAGATAAATGTGGAGTTCCTGAATTCCCTGAATGGATAACTAGAGCAGGACACGGATTGATTCATGTAGACCACCGATTATTAACTAAAGAAACCCAAGAATTAAGTATTTTAACTAGTTGTAGTTTATCAAAATCATCAATTTTTGTTCCTCCTTTTAATAAATGGAATCAATACACAGAAGAAATTTGTAATGAACATGGTATAAAATTAGTAAAATTTGAAGATGGTTGGTTATGTTGTGAATATAATGAATATAATCCTAAACATAATTTATGGTATATCCATGCTAGAGAATTTACATTAGATTCATTTAAATCTTGGTTACAATAAAATGAAAAAAATATTGTTCATAACAACACAATATAGAGTAGGGGAAAGAATATACCCTGTGCTTCCTTCTTTATCCGAAGAATTTGAAATTCATTTACTAAAACTTTACCAAATGCATCCTTCCCATAAATGGCCTGGTAGTTTTGATGTAAGAATTTTTTTTAACACAAAATATTTAAAATATTTTACAAAAATAATTTCTACTATAAATGATATAAATTATGATGAATATGATTTAATTTTATGTGATGATGATAGAGCAAGAAATGGAGTAGAACTCATATATAAAAATAAAAAATGTTTAATGGTAGGATGTAGTCATGGTAATAGAAATTTAAATCCTAATGAATGGCATGCTGTTAAACATCATAAAGTTGCTTTTGATAAGTGTTTTACTTTTGGTAAAAAAGAATCATTACCATATTCTATACCAGGTGGTATACCTTCTAATGATAATTTAAAAAAATATTCTTTAGAAAAAAAACACATTCTTATTAGGATATAACACTGAAATTTTATATGATTACCCTACAACTTTAAAATCTACAGAACGATTAGTAGATATTTGCTTACATTATAATGCAACTGAATATCTTTCAGGAATTAGTGGTAAAAATTATTTAGATTTAAATTTATTTAATAATAATGGAATTAAGGTAAGTTTTCAAGAAAATTTAATTAAAAAACACACATTAGAAATATTAAGTAATGAGTAGAAAAATATTTAGATTTGATGATATATGTTTAAATGCTGATATGGAACTTCATATTAATATAGCTAAACATATTAAAACAAAAATCCCATCAGCTGATGTAATATTTTGTGTATCTCCCTTAGTACATGATATGTCAGCTGAAAAAGGTAAAACTCAACAAAGAATTTTCCCCCAAATATTAAATGCACATAGTGATTATAGAAAATTTTATCAAGTAGATAAATGTGGAGTTCCTGAATTCCCTGAATGGATAACTAGAGCAGGACACGGATTGATTCATGTAGACCACCGATTATTAACTAAAGAAACCCAAGAATTAAGTATTTTAACTAGTTGTAGTTTATCAAAATCATCAATTTTTGTTCCTCCTTTTAATAAATGGAATCAATACACAGAAGAAATTTGTAATGAACATGGTATAAAATTAGTAAAATTTGAAGATGGTTGGTTATGTTGTGAATATAATGAATATAATCCTAAACATAATTTATGGTATATCCATGCTAGAGAATTTACATTAGATTCATTTAAATCTTGGTTACAATAAAATGAAAAAAATATTGTTCATAACAACACAATATAGAGTAGGGGAAAGAATATACCCTGTGCTTCCTTCTTTATCCGAAGAATTTGAAATTCATTTACTAAAACTTTACCAAATGCATCCTTCCCATAAATGGCCTGGTAGTTTTGATGTAAGAATTTTTTTTAACACAAAATATTTAAAATATTTTACAAAAATAATTTCTACTATAAATGATATAAATTATGATGAATATGATTTAATTTTATGTGATGATGATAGAGCAAGAAATGGAGTAGAACTCATATATAAAAATAAAAAATGTTTAATGGTAGGATGTAGTCATGGTAATAGAAATTTAAATCCTAATGAATGGCATGCTGTTAAACATCATAAAGTTGCTTTTGATAAGTGTTTTACTTTTGGTAAAAAAGAATCATTACCATATTCTATACCAGGTGGTATACCTTCTAATGATAATTTAAAAAAATATTCTTTAGAAAAAAAACACATTCTTATTATTTGTAATTTTTTAGGAAATAGATATTGTGAATTCCCAATACCATTTAATAGATATTTTTTTGATGAATGTGGCTTAAAAGAACTTCAACAAAAATATAACAAAAAAATTATCATAAAATTAAAAAGTAGAGCAGATGAAGGTGGTTATAAACATAATATAAAATATTTAAATGAAATTTTACCTAAAGAATTAGATTATGAAATATTAATAGATGTAGAAGATGATAATAAATTAATATCAGAAAGTTTTATGGTAATATCTGCTCCTTCTACTATGACTTTTAAACCTATTCAACTACAAATCCCAACAGCTATAATAAATGGTAGTGGACAAACAGGATTATTTTATGATTTTAAAGGATTAGTAGAATTAAATAAAAAACAAATTATAAATACTTTAGAAGATCAATTAATAAATCCAGATAAAAATTTTATTCTAAATACTATAGAAGGAGGATTAAATTTTAATTCTACAAAAATTTTTAAAAATCAAATAAAACAATTAATATGAACAAAGTAGAAAAACCATCTAAAACATTATTAAATGAAGATCATATTCAAACTGTTTTTAAACAAATAGATAAATTCCAATATACTTTAAAAAGTACCCCATATAATGAGGAATTATTTAAAGGTTTTCGAAATATTTTAATAATAGGTCCTCAAAGAAGTGGAACAACTTTTACTAGTCAAGCTTTATCTAAAACTTTAGGTTATAATAATATTGATGAAGATGCATTTAATGTAAAAAATGCTATAAAATGTAAAGAAATAATGAAAAAAGGGAACAATATAATCCAAGCTCCTGGATTAACTCATGTAGCCCAATTTATGGTAGATGAAGATGATTTAGTAGTGTTTATGGTAAGAAAATGGTCTGATATTATAAAATCAGTTTATAGGAAAAATGGTTTTTTAAGTAATTGGATTACAATGAATCATATGTACGATTATAATTTACATAACTATATGCATCCTTATAAAACAGGTTTAAATATAGATATACCTGAAATAAAAGAATATTTTAATAAGTATGTAGATAAAAATAATTACTATTTAGATGTAATATATAAAATGTGGGATTATTATCAAAAAGATAAAATAAAAAATTGGATTAATTTAGAATATGAATCTATGAAAACTCATCCTATGTGGTTAAATAAAGATAGTAGAAAAAATTTTGGTCCTAAACAAACAAATATATGAAAGATAATATAATTATATATGTTTCTTCTTATAATAATTATGATATGTTAGAAGAAGTATCTTTAAAAAATATTAATACTGAAGGTTTTGAATTTATAAATGTAGATGATAATAGTTTTCCTGAAGAAGTTAAAAAAGGAAAATCTATTTGTAAAAAACATGGAATAGAATTCCTACAGAATAAATCAATAGGAGTACAAATGGCTACTCAAACTTTAGTAGATTTTATAAATAAAAATAGACCTAAGTGTAAGTGGATAATTTGTTTTCAACATGATAATTGGCCTCTTAGTAAAAATTTCTTTACTAATTTAAATAAAATAATTGAAAATCAAACTATTAATGATTATGGTTGTATAGGATTTAATGTATTAGATAATGGTAAATATACGGGTCCTGAAATGGAATTATATAAAAAAGGACATTTATCTTGTGGTTTATTAGGTCTTAGACATTTAAGTAATTTACACCCTAGACAAAGATGGATATCTCCTTACCATAATCCAAATTTATCAAAAAAATATTTAAATCATCATCAGTTAAAAAAATCATTTATAATAGATATCCCTACATGGGCTGTAACAGGATGGAATTTAGAAAAATGGAATAAAATTATAGAACCAACAACAGATTTTAAATTTTTATTTTGGGCTCCTGATCTTATTATGCAATTTGCTAAAAATAATATTCCAACTTTATCTATTACTAATTTATATATTGAAAATTGTCAGTCTATTAAAACTAATTTTGGAGCACCCGCTAATTTAACTCATGCTATAAAAGGTAATAATAAAAAATATTCTCAAGAAAATTATGGTGAACACCATAAAAATTGGATTAAACGTTGGGGGTGGGATTTTGAAAATCCTGCTCAGACTTTTCCTAAAGTAAAAAACCAATATAAAAATACATTAATATATAAATTATGGGAACATAACTGTTCTTCAGATATTCCCTATAAAATAATAGAACTATAATATGGAACAACTTTTTAATTATACATCTAAAGATTTAAATGAAATTTTAATAGAATCTCCTTATCCCTATTTTTATGTAGATAATTTTTTAAATGAAAATTTATTTAAAAATTTAAATAAAGAATTTAATGAATTAAAAAATAATAATAAATTTAATTGGACTGTAGGAGAAACCCCTAGAGTAACTAGACCTAATGAATCTTCTGGAACTAGTTTTTGTATAGGAGGTGGAAGAGGTAACAATAAAAATACCTTTAATGAAATAACAACACAAAGTATTTTGTGGGATGATTTTTTAAATAAAATATATTCAAATGAAAGTTATAAATATTATCATGATATATTTAAAAGTAGCCCAACTTATAATAAAGTAGTTACTAATGAAATATATAATAATAGTAGTATAGGTTGTAAAATAGGTTGTAATACAAATAATTATGGAGATATAATACATCCCGATAATTCAAATAAAGTTATATCATTTTTATTATACATGGATAACCCAGATTGGGATGAAAATAATACAGGAGGTACTCAATTTTGGGAAGTTACAGATTCAGAAGTATCATATGATTGGAATAGTAATAGTATAGATTCTCAATTAAGAAATGGTAGATATAGTAAAAAAATCCATTCTTTAAAAGAAGAAGAAGCTGAAAAAATAAAATGTTTTCTTTCAATAGATTTTAAACCAAATCGATTAGTAGGTTTTTTAAGAACAGATTATTCATATCATTCTATTTTACCCATGAAATTAAAGGAAGGTATAACTAGAAATTGTTTTCAAATAAATGTCTGGAAAAACTAATGTGTATGCTCATATAGTAGCTGCTAGGCCAAATTTTATAAAAGCAGCACCCCTGGTTAAAGAATTATCTAATAAAGGATATAGTAATGTTATTATTCATACAAATCAACATTATGATTATAAAATGTCTAAAATATTTTTCCAAGAACTAGATATCCCAGAACCTAACTACCACTTAGGTATAAAATCAGGTACCCATGCACAACAAACAGGTAATAGTTTAATTGAAATAGAAAAAGTATTATTAAAAGAACAACCTAAAGCTTTAATAGTTTATGGAGATGTTAATTCTACTCTTGCAGGAGCCTTAGCTGCTGTAAAGTTACATATACCTATATTTCATATAGAATCAGGTTGTAGGAGTTTTGATAAAAAAATGCCAGAAGAAGTAAATAGAATATTAATTGATAATATATCAGATTTATTATTTTGTACTGAACAAAGTGCTTGTGATAATTTAGTTAGTGAGGGGTTTAATCAAAATAAAATAAAACTAGTTGGAAATACTGCTATCGATACTTTACATAGAATTAATTTAAATAAAACTATAAATAAAGATTATTATTTATGTACTTTACATAGACCCTTTAATGTAGATAATAAAAATACATTACATAAAATTTTATCTAAACTAAATAAATTAAGTAAAAAAGTAATAATCCCCGCCCATCCTAGATTAAAAAATAATATCATTTCTACTTATAATAATATAGAATTTATTGAACCTTTAGGATATTTAGATTTTATTAGTTTTTTAAAACATAGTAAAGGAGTAATATCAGATTCAGGTGGAATACAATGTGAGGCTAGTTTTTTAAATGTACCTTTATTAACATTAAGACCAACAACAGAACATTTGGTTACGTTAAAAAGAGGTAATACATTAGTAAATATAAATCAAAACTTTACTTTCAACCCAAGTAAATATACAGATACCCCCTTTATATGGGACGGTAATGCATCTAAAAGAATAGTCAATATAATAAAAAATTATGATACATAAAACAGCTAACATATATGATTCAGCAATTATAGGTGAAGGTACTAAAATAGGTGCTTTTGCCGAGATAGGTAATAAAGTACAAATTGGTAAAAATTGTTCAATTGGGTATGGAGTATTTATTCCTGAAAATGTTATAATCGAAGATAATGTTTTTATTGGTCCCGGAACTGTTTTTACAAATGATAAGTATGCACCCTCAAAAGGAAAATGGAGAAATGAACCACCTACATTAGTATGTCATAATGTTTCTATTGGTGCTAATTCAACTATATTACCTAATTTAATAATTGGTAAAAATGCAAGAATAGGAGCAGGTTCAGTTGTTACAAAAAACGTAACTACTAATGATGTAGTAGTTGGTAATCCTGCAAAAAAAATATGAAAAAATTTGCTTTAATAGGAGCTAGTGGGTATATTGCTCCTCGTCATGTAGAAGCAATCCAATATACAAATAATAAATTAGTTGCTTTATTAGATCCTTATGATGGTATAGGTTATATAGATAGATATTATCCTGAAGCTTCATATTTTAAAGAATCTGAAAGATTTGATAGACATTTAGATAGACTTAGACGTAAAGGACAAGGTGTAGATTATGTTTCAATATGTTCACCTAATTATCTCCATGATTCCCATATTAGATTAGCTTTAAGAAACCAATGTAATGTTATATGTGAAAAGCCATTAGTATTAATATATGAACATTTAGAAGCTTTAAAATCTATAGAAAAAGAAACAAATAAAAAAATTAATACTATTTTACAACTTAGGTATCATCCTACTATTAAAGCTTTAAAAGAAAAATATTCAAACACTAATAAATTTCACAAAATAAGTTTAGATTATATTACACCTAGGGGTTTATGGTATGATTATAGTTGGAAAGGTAATATAGGAAAATCAGGTGGGGTAGCTTCAAATATAGGGGTACATTTTTTTGATATGTTATTATGGATTTTTGGAAATGTAAAAGATTATGAAGTACTTAATACTAGTAAAACTTCAAAAGGTACATTAATTTTAGAAAATGCTGAAGTAAAATATAATTTAAGTATACAAAAAGAAGACTTACCATGGGATGAATGGAAACCATTTAGATCGATTAAAATTAATGGGGAAGAGCTAGAATTCTCATCTGGCTTTACAGAATTACATAATAAAAGTTATCAAGAAATTCTTAATGGAAAAGGTTTTACACTAAAAGATGTTGAACCAACAATTAAATTAATAGAAAAAATTAGATGAAAGTTTTAGTAACAGGAGCAGCTGGTTTAATTGGCAGTCATTTATGTGATTCACTAATTCGTGAAGGTCACGAGGTATCAGGTGTAGATAATTTATCGTTTGGTAATATTGATAACATACCTGATAGTGTAGACTTTGTAGAAGATGATATTACAGCATGGTGGTGGCCTCTTCATTGGAACAATTATGAATATAAAAAGTATGATGTTATTTTCCATTTAGCTTCTCTTAAAAAGGTATGGGATGGTAGTATTACTTCAGCTGAAGTTATGGATGTAAATTATAATATGACAAAAGTATTAGTTGATAAATGCTTAACAGATGGTAGTAAACTTATATTTGCATCAACATCTGATATATATGGTAACTCTATTTCGTTTAAGGAAGATGATGATATTACTATGGGTGCACCAACTAATTTAAGATATTCATATGCTTTATCAAAGTGGCACAGTGAACAATATATACTTAATTCTATTAAAGAAAATAATTTACAAGCTTGTATTGCGAGGATATTTGGATGTGCATCTAATAGATCAAATAAGAGTTGGTCAGGAGGACATGTTCCTCTTTTTATAGATTTATCAATGCAAAATAAAGAAATTACTATACATGGTAACGGGTTACAAACTAGATCTATATCTCATGCAAGTGATATAGCAGATGGTTTATCTAACCTTATCCCTATTAACAATGAGATTATAAATCTAGGAACAGATCAAGAGACAACAGTTAAATATATTGCTGAATATATTAAAGAAAAAGTAGGTTCTTCTTCAAAAATTTCATATATTAATAAAGATAAAATTTTTGGCAATTATAATGAAATACAGAGAAGATTTGCTAACACAACTAAAGCAAAACAATTAATAAATTATAAAGTTAATTATACAACAGAACAAGTAATAGATAGTATTATTCAATCATGGCAAAAATAGCAGTAATAACACCTGTAAAGCATTTAAAAGGAATAAAAGATTTATTAGAATCTAAAGGTCAAGTATTTTACTTAGAAGAGGGTACTAAAAATCAGATTAGAAATCTATTATTATCTAATCATATAGATACTATAGTATGTAATCCTAATCAACAATTTTATAAAATAGATGAAGAACTATTAAATGCTACCCATGTAACTTTAATTAATACATGTTCCACTGGTTTAAATCATATTGATTTAGATTATTGTAAAAATAACAACATTAAAATTCAGTGCCATAAAAATGATTTAGAATTAATTAATCAACTCCCTTCAACAGCTGAACTAGCATTTGGATTAATGTTATCTTTACTTAGGAGTATACCTGAATGTAATAATCATGTTTCAAGATATTATTGGGATTACACTCAATTTATGGGAAGACAGGTAAAAGATTTAAAAATAGGAATTATTGGTTATGGTCGTTTAGGAAAAATGATGGAAAAATATTGTAAAGCTTTTGATGCAGAAACTTTTGTTTATGATCCATATGTAAATACTCCCCAAACTTCTTTAAAACAAATGTTTCAAATATGTGATGTAATATCACTTCATGTGCATGTTACAGATGAAACAAAATATATGATTAATAAAGATTTATTTGGCTTTATTAAAAAAGATTGTTACATAATTAATACATCTAGAGGAGAAATAGTAAATGAATTAGATGTAGTAGATGCCCTAAACACAGGAAAATTAACTGGATATGGAACAGATGTTATTGAAAATGAATTTGATGATATAACTAAATCTCCTGTTATTAAAGCTATGAATAAAGGAAAAAATATAATAGTAACCCCTCATATAGGAGGTATGACAATTGAAGGACAAACTAAAGCTTATAAATGGTCAATAGACAAAATATAAAATGAATAATTTTAAAAATCAACCAGATAATAATTGGCTAATAAATTTAGATCAATATAGAATTAAAGAAAAACCACTACTACCGGCAAAACCAAAAAATAAAGGCTGGTACTGTGAGGGACCTTGGTATAGTGATGATGGGGAAGACGGAGTATTAAATTATTTATTTGAATATATAAATGACATAAATAAATATGCTGTAGACATTGGTTCAGCTCATGGTTATGGAGGGAGTCATGTTAGACATTTAGCTGATAAATATAGTTGGGGAACTACTGAAATAGATGGTTGTCACGGGAGAAAAAAGTGGAAAAGAATACATCCACACGTTAATAAAGAATGGATAACTCCGGGTAATATATGTGAAATATTAAATAAATATAAAACACCTAAAAGATTTAATCTTCTATCATTAGATATTGATAGTATGGATTGGCATGTTTTAGAAAAATTATTAAAAGGGGGTTATAAACCCTCTGTAGCTATAATAGAATTTAATCCTATTTTTAGTTACGATGAAGCTTATGTTATAAAATATGATCCCAAATATAAAAAAGATGGAACTTCTAGGTATGGTGCTTCTGCAAGAGCTTTTGAAGTATTAATGAATAAATATAATTATACATTAATACATTTATTCCCCCAAAGTACAGCGAATAATCTTTTATTTATTTTAAATGATTATATATTACCCCCAATGAATATAAATACCCTTCAAGATTTACACCTTTGTGGTTATATTGAAAACCACAAACAAAAAGAAAATAAAAGAAAGAAGTTAACTAAGGATATAATAAAAAAATCATTTTTTCCTTTATAAATAAAAAAAATAAACTTATGACAAAAGCATTTGTAATAATACCAGCTAAAGGTGATTCTAAAAGATTAGTGGGTAAAAATAAAAGAATCATAGCAGGCAAAACATTACTTGAACACTCTATAGAATATGCACAAAAATCTAAACTAGCAACTACTATTATAGTATCAACAGAAGATGAAGCAACAAAAAAAATAGCAGAATCATATGGAGTAGATGTGGTTGGGAGAAGTAAAGATTTTATAGGGGAAAGAGAAGTAGCAGATGTTTATATAAAAATATTTCAAGAATATGGTAATGATAATTTTACCCATGTAGTAGGTGTACAACCAGACCATCCTGATAGAACAATACCCTTAGATAAAATGTTAACATATGCTGTAGAAAATAAGTATGATGATTTGTTTACAGTAGATCCTGATGGTACTAGAAATGGTTCAATTAGAATTACTAAAGCTAAACATGTTAATATAGGAGCTATGAGTAGAAGAGTTGGTAGTATGATGGATAATTGTACTAATATTCATAGTGAACAAGATTTATTAAACGCTGAAAAAAATATAAATGAACGAGTACATTAAGTCTTTAAAAAATCAAGGTAAATTAAATATTTCAATTGATAAAACAAAAACATTTGATTGGAAATATACTAAAATAGCAGGACCATGTTCTGTAGAAGGTCCCGAAATAGTAGATATTGCGGTATCAATAAAATCATTAGGTGCAAATGCTTTTAGGGCGGGTGCTTATAAACCTTGTACTTATCCTATTTTAAAAGAAACTAATGGTTGGAAAGAAGGATTAAGAGAAGAAGGACTAAGATTATTACAACAAGTAAAAGAAGAAACTAATTTACCTATTGTAACTGAAGTTATGGATGCTAGTATG
>CAACVC010000290.1_pt1 | contig 11295 bp, 23 predicted proteins | sample 2381761 | NCBI WGS metagenome assembly CAACVC01 (sample SAMEA5211966, study PRJEB30684) | marine metagenome | biome: Marine; feature: Epipelagic; material: Water | collected 2015-10-15 | depth 45 m
TAGTTGAATCATATATTTTACAAAACGGTACAACTCCATCACTTGTTCCATTACCTGTTATTTTAGCACCGGCGGGTCTAATTTGATTTATACCGATACCAACTCCACCGCCGTGTTTAGCGAGTAGCATCATCTCTAAGTTTTTTTGTCCTATATCCTGGATCGAATCAGCAACATCAATGCCAAAACAGCTAATAGGTAAACCGCGATCAGTACCTGTGTTTGATAATACAGGGCTAGCCAAGCATAACCAGCCGTTCCAAATATAATCAAAAAAGGTCTGAGCCATTTCCGGCTTATACAAGCGTCTAGCGACTGTTTTAGCAACACGCATGTATGCTTCACGAGGAGTTTCACCTTGTAATAAATATCCTCCAGATATAGTTTTTTTATAAACATCTGTATCACCCCACTTAGGGTAATCTTCTCCTTTTTTCCATTCATTATTCCACATATTAATTTATTTGTTTTGCGTCTTTTGTATATTTTCTGTTTTCTTTTGGCTGAAACAAGCCAGACATATGGAACAATCCATTTTTCTTCCATTTACCAGTCCACTGTCTACCGTCAACGGTCCAACGATCGTGTGCCTTAGCAAACTTCCAAACTTTTATTCCGTTGTCTTTACCTTTAAATATTTTGTCATAGGTTTTAACCCAATACATATCAAAAGGTCCTATGGCTCTAGCCTGTAACATTAACTCTCTAGTTTTATGATCAGCTTTACCGGTTACACATATATCTATATCTGTTGTTGGAAAACCTTCAAGTATACCTCCAACTACATATAATTTATGATGCAACCAGTCTAGCTTTAATAACTCTTTTATGTAACTTTTGTATATATGATCATCTAATCCATACATATAAGGTATGAACATAAAGCTACCGTTTACATTTTTAACTTGTCCTTCTAAGTTATCGTTAAATTCGTCCCAAAAAGTTTTAATCAACTTAAAAAATGTTTAGTCCAGGCTATAAGCCCATTAAGATTTAAAGCTACTAAGTTCCATTGTTTGCGTGATGCAACTTGCACTATAACACAAATAAAGCCTATAATAAATAAAATTGGTTCTACTGTCCATTGACCTGCCATAACAAACCCTGCGCCCATGTAACCTATTCTAGTTGTTATTCGTTCATTCCAAGTCAAGCGTCTTTGCCTGACTAGATTCTTTGCTAGCTTCCTCTTTAAGCTTTTCCAACGCTTTGTCATACTCTTTAAATTTTTGTATTGTTTTTAGTGTACCTACTGCAAGCTCTCTTATATGTGCTTGTTCTTGAGCTACCTGGTTAAGGATCTTGGCTACTTGATGTAGCCTTTGATCCATTTGTATTAATTTACTCTCTTTCATAAAGGTCGTTATATATATCTTCTTTTGTTATTTTTATATTACCAAATGTCCTCGAAGTCTTCTCCTTCATTAGCCTTGCTATAGTCTGTCGGACGAATAGAGAAAAAATCAGTATGGGTAACGCCCCCGGTAAGATGATAAAACCAATCAAGCTCAGCCGCTGCTTTAGTGTCATATTCGAACTTATTTTTAAGTTCTGTATAACCAAGTTCCATAAGTTTTTCATTTGTTCTTTTTCTTATAAATTGTTTTAAGTCGTAAGATTTAATACCTTCTATATCACCCATCTCAAACATCTTGTCAATATATTTCTCTTCAAGATCTACCATTATTTCAGCAGCTTTTATAACATCTGATTTACAAGCAGACAATAGTTTATTATCCTCTTCACACATATGTCTAAACAATCTGCATCCCATTTTACTGTGTAATGATTCGTCTCTTACAGACCATTTCATTTGTTGCCCAATACCTTTGAGTAAATTTCGTAGCTGAAAACTATACAGCACTGCAAAAGCACTATACAGACTAACTCCTTCAGCGAAGGCTGAAAATACAGCCAAGCTTTTCGCAATACCCACAGATTCGTCGCCGTTGTAAGCAACAAGATTGTCAAAGCGATTAGCCGTTGCTTCTTCATGTAAGAAAGCTTCATAATCTTCTAATTTTAATGTTTCATTTAAATAACTATAAGCAACTGCATGTATTGTTTCTTGCGATCCAAACATCATTGCCATTTGCTGTATTTCATGTTTAGGAAACCAGCCAACTACCTTTTGGGTCCAGTAATCAGAAACCGCGCACTCCGTTTGCGCGAAACCGAGTAATATATTACCGACCAAGTTCTTTTCTTTATCATTTAATTTTTCGTTCCAGTCTTTTACATCTCCGCTCATTGGTATTTCAGTGTGTAACCAAAATGCCTGAGCTTGTTTTAGCCAACCCTCAGTATAATACTCAGGGTATTCAAACGGTTTGTACGCTATGCGCTCATCAAATAATCCCATTAGTTATACATTTCTAATGCTATATCTATAAATGGTACGTATAACACATGTGTTGTTTGATTAGTTTCATTATAAGATCTTATTCCAAATAATATACCGGGATAAAAACCTAATGATAAACTCCAGCCTTTTTTTTGTTCTTTCATATTATATTCTTGCTTAGTATTAATGGTGAAGCGTCTTTGTTTGTTGAAACAAAATAACAAGACTTGCTTTCCATTACTATTATTTGTTTGTTTTTAAATGTTTTAGGATAATTCTTTAAAACATAATCAATAACATTTGATTCCATAATAATCTTGTTTTGCTACTAGTTCTTTATATTTTATTTTACCTCTAATTTCCCAACTCCATTTCCACCACTTATCAATTTGACGCTCGGCGTATTTTTTTCTAGCTACTGCTTTAGCTTGTCGAGGATCAACTTTACTGTTTCGTCGCATTCTTTTTGATTTTGTGGTTTATACAATGTAAATGGTCCTACTCTGTTTTCAGCTATAAGCTTTTTAAATAATTTCCAACGCATTGGAAAAGATTCATTAGCTCTACCTTTTGTTTCAATAATAAAACCTTTACCTATGAAATCAGGTGTGTATTTAATATTAAAGATTTTTTTGTTACCTCTATTTTTGTAATCACCTTTTCCGTTTCCGCATCTTTCGTATGCTTCAAAAGGAAAATCAAAACCCTCTACTAGTTCAAATGTTTGTCCTTCATAAAGAGCTTTAATCTTTGCCTTTTTTAAAGCCATATACATATAACGCTCAAGTCCTGATGCAAAGTTAATACCATCATATGTTATTTTCTTTGACTGTACAGGACCTCTTTTTCGTTTATAAGATTTCTTCTTCATTGATTTCTATATCATGATAATGTAATCCGTCGTTGCCATTTTGACCTACTACATTTATTCTATTTAACATTGCCTCTTCAATCTCATCGCTTAGGCAACGTTTAGCTGCTTCAATATATAACAACGCGTCCATTAATTCTTCTTGAACATCAACTAAAAATCTATTTAAATCTTTTGTTTGACCTTCAATCTCTTGCATCATTGTTGCTCCATACTTTTCTTGGCCAACTAAACTACGTTGATCCATTTTAGCTAATACAGCTTGTACTATTTTATCTTGTGTTTTAATTTTCATCTTTTACAAATGTTCCGTTAATCATTTTACCTGTACGAGCAGCAATAACATTATATGCTGAGTCAATACATTCTTCTATTTCAAATCCTTGTAAGTGTGCTAAGTTTGTTAATACAACAACCATATCACCAATAGCATCTATAATTTCAGGTTTATCCTGCTGTAATAATGCTTTAGCTAACTCGCCAGCTTCTTCCATAAGCTTTACATATTGTGTATGTGCATTGCCTTTGTCATATAAGCCTCTTGTTGCAGCCCAGTCTCTAATCAGATCAAAACGATCTTCATGGGTTTGTATATCAGGATTGTGATTTGGATTAAAATAAGCTTCGTAAAAAGCTTTATTATAAATATAGCTTCTGTTTTCGTTAAACATAGATGTTTTAACATTAGCCATTATCCACGGAATATTTTGTTTGGTAATTTCAAACTGGCCAAATTCCGTTTGCCAAGTTAAACCTACATTATCTCGTAGTCTGCCTTTTAATTTATTAACAGGTACAGGAAAAGTTGAGGTTTGTTCTGTTGCGTTTATTTTCATTTTATTAAATAAGTTTTTATATTTCTTTAGGTCAACTTTATAGCCATAAGACTTTTGAAGTTCTATTTCGCGGTCTGATATATAATCTATATCTTCTGACTGCTCAAGAACCTCATACTCATTCTCCTTATAACCTTGCATAAGGGTAACTCTGGTATTAAGATCACGTGTGACACCGATCTTTTTACCTGGTATGTGGTATAAATAATACATAAATTTTAAAGTTTATCGTTGTATAAGTGCATATTGTGAGCATGGTGGTAATACCAACCAACTTCAATATTTAATCTCTCTGCAATCATTTTTTGTAATGATGAAAACTGATACTGATCATTGCAGAAACCGTACCAGATGTCATTAGAACGCATATAAACAGACATGTTTAATACATTGTTTACAATTGTAAATTGAACTGCATATGTACATGGTGTGTCTTTAGTATATTTTTGCCATTCTTTAGCATCGTATATACTTATTGCAGCGTGTCTAGTATTAGGATTATCTTTTAATTTAGCTACAACATAATCTATTTGATCATTTCGTTTCCATTGATAACCATAATTACTATTTACATTACCCTTGCTGTCCGCCATACGTTCCCATATTGGAGGTATTTTACCATACAGTTGTCCTAGTTTAATTATATTAGGATCACCTGATAAATACCATTGCCATTCAGCTTCAGCATACTCTAGTTTCCAGTTACGTTGTTTATTGGTTATATGATTATCCAAAGGGTCACGCATATAAAACCCACAGTTAAATAAAGCTTTAGTGTTATCAAAATCAATACCGTTTATTATGACAGCATCTAATAACGCTTCGTAAGCTTCATTTGCATTGTTATAACTATTTAGCATATTTATCGTAATAATATTTATAAAACTCATACATCTTTATCCATATAGTGTCTTTACCATATGTAACAGGAGATCTATTAGTTTTTTTGTTAATCTCTATATCTAAGTACCATGTCGCTTCTCCAGTTGCAAACGGGGATATATGTATTCCATTGTTTATACACCACCGATATGCCATTGATTCCTCCGACGTAGGCAAATAGCTTCCCATTGACTGTTTCTTTATTCTTGGCATTTATTCCCACGGCATTGGTTCATCGTTGATACTTATAGGTTCAAATGGTATAAAACAACCGGACTTATGCTCCCATTTAAAATGAGCTTCAGCTCCATTTTCACCAAGGTTTTGAAACTTAACTTTAAGTACTTTTGCTTTAACTGTTTTAGCTTCATAATCTCTGTGAACTAATATACCGTGATAACTAGCATCATACCATTCACCACCACCTTTTATATTATACATAGTTGGTTCTTCAATCTTACCATCTTTGTCTTTATACATTTTAGTTGGGTGTGCTACAATAAACACTAGCACATCAAACTTTTTAGCAAACGTTTCTATTTTAGTAAGATATTCCATTGTATAACGGTTAACATCTTCTGTCTTACAGTCTACATCTCTAACCTTGTTAAAAGGATCAATAACTAAACATTTAATACCTTTACGTTTAACTAGCTCAGCACCTTTACGTAGTACTGATTCTAAAGTATAACGTTCCATATCAATAAAGAAATAGTTATCATTAACGTGACTAGCAACTTGATTCCATTTATCACCATGTATATCAGATGATGTTGGCATACCTTCCCATGTTTTACGCATTAGCTTATGAGCATGTAAATACGTAGGTGCATTTTCTGGTGATGCAAATGCTGTTTTCCAGCTATAGTTACGATTGTAACCTACAACCATTTGATCAACAAAATCAGACTTACCACTACTAGGTATCCCAGTAACAGTAATAAACTGACCGGTATACGTGCTAAAAATGTTGTCAAAGTTTTCCAAGCCAACTTGAAATCCTTTTTTAAACCCATTACGTACAAAGTCAGTAACTTCATCTTCAATGTCTTTAAATGTGGTGACATTTTCGAGTGGGACTGGTCTCGCTTGGGTAATACGCTCCGATAATTTTTCTTTGCCATATTTTACAAGATATTCATTAGCATCTTTACAGTCATCAAACGAAGCTAAATAACAAACTTCAGCACCAAGTCTTCTAACTAGTTCTGCTTGTAATGCTTGTCCTGCTTCATCTGAATCAACAGCTAGTATTACTTTTTCTTTGTCTTCAAAGTAATCTATACAATTGTCAAGATAATCTAAGTTATTACTATTAAGTGTAGCACCGTTAGGAACTGATATAGCATTTGGTATACCTGCTTCGTGTAGCGCTAGCACATCCATTTCACCTTCAGTTATAATACAATACTCATAACCTACAATACTGTTTACATTATAGAATACTTTTTCAGCACCTTTGTATAACTTAAAGTTTTTACGACCATCTCTATATTTAATATTAATAAGTTGATCGCCCATAAAGTAATTAAACTTTATAGTATTCTCTTGCTTACCTGTCTGTGGCATATACTCTAGACCCTCACCGACGTGTAAGTCAATAAGAGTCTGAGCTGATATACCTCTTGTTTTAAACCATTTCAATACTTTTTGCTCTGGATCTCCTGTTATATTGTAATCCTCTTGTTTATTAATAGGTCTTACATATTCTTTTTCACTAGCTCCTTTACGTTGATAAGTATGTAATTGAAATGATGTATTACAGTTGTGACAAGTACCGAGACCCCGTTCCCAATCATATGAAGCACATTTTGCTTTTTGATTTTTGGGTTTTCTAGTGTGCGAGCAAAGAGGGCATATACCCTGCTTTTTCCCTTCTTCTAGCTTATGTTGATTGAACTCATCAATCAAAAATCCATTGATCTCTGTTGTCTGCATTTAATTTAATTAAAATGGTAAATCATCAAACGGTGCAGCGGCTGGCGCAGCTTTAGCCGGTTGGTCTTGTCTTGGTGCAACATCTACGTTGCTTCCGTTCGTCCATACTACTTGTACATTACCTAAGTAAACTTTAGCAGTTTTAGCTTCACGCTCCTCTTTAGTTTGTGCTATACAAACTGGACCGTTATTACCAAACTGATCTACTTCGTCGTTCAAAGTAATAGTAATTGGTAAGTATTTACCTTTTTTACCATCGATAACCTTTGATTTATCAATGTTAGTAAGGTTAATACTAGTTTTAATTATACTAGCCATATTATACGTATTGATTTATTTGATTAAACATTCTTTGCATTTGCTCTTTTGTAGCACCAGTAGTTCTTCTTAAGTTATCTACTGCTTTAACATGGGTTTGATTAGTATAAAAATTATCTACACTAGTTTCTAATCCTGTTACACTGCATACTTTTGTTTGGTTTTTTCTGGTTCTTGCCATAATTATAGGGTTTGATTAATAAAAAATTGTTGAGGATCAAAATCCTCTGATTGATAAAATAGTTTATATTGTTCTGATGCTCGTTGAACTTTATCAGCTCCTCTCTCATAAAATTGCGGAGAACAGTCGAATATACCTATTTGATGCGTTGTTTTATCTATAGCTATGAATACAAATTCATAACCAAATAACTTACTGTAAATATAAGCTTGTGAGTCGTAGTTGTACTTAGATGCAGACCACTTAAACTTATTTAGATCTGCTGTTGTTTTCAAATCAATAATAAGTTTTTCATCGTGGTTTACTATATCTGCTTTACCTTTCCAGTTTAAACCTTCAAGCTCTGTAATACCTGGTCGTTCATACTCTACATTTATACCGCGTATAAGATCTCTACACATATCGTTTGCTAATACCTTTTCGGTCATTAGATCGATTTGATCAACCTCATGCTGTAGTAAACATAGTTCACCGCCAGACATCTCCTTGTAAGCTTTAGTATTTCTAGTTGTAGCTTCTATGATCTTAAACTTTTTAAGTTTATCAGGTTCTAGTATAGCTGTGTGGAAATAACCACCAACTAGAAATGCAGGGCGTGGTGCTTGCTGCTTTCCTAAAGCTAAAGGGTTTGTAAGTAATGTAGAAATATCAGAATTACTAAGGTATTGTTTTCCAAATTCACCATAATAATGTTCATCATTTTCTAACTTTTTTAATACGTCTTTCATTAGAGAGTATTTAATTCGGCCTCAACTTCTTTAGATAAGGCATACTTAGCTTTTATAGCATTTAACTTACCTCCTGCTTTTATATATTCCTTAGCTTTTGAGAAAGCTGGATCTTTTGTAGAGGTTAACGTGTTTTTTGCTTTCGGTGCTTTACCGTGTGTATTAACAGCATCGCTGTCTTGTGTGTCATCAATTAGGAATAAATTTCCTAATGCATACTTCTTAGCGTAACTCGACGCAGAACCAAACTGTTGAGGTGCTTGCATACCTTTTTGATTAAGGTCAACTCCAACTATTGATGTAGCTGTAATTTTACCATCACCATCAGTTATAGTAGCTGTAGTTTGAATAACAGGCATTGGATCCGTAGAGATCAATTCTTCATTTACTGTTACTGTAACTCCTAACTCTAACAGAAAGGGTTTTGTTGCTTCGAGAATGTCTTCGGCTGACCTGAAGTAATACTTACCGAATGAGTTAAATCTACTTTTCTTCGATTTAAACTTTGTCTGAATTTGAGATAATTTTTCGTATATGGTCATACTATTATAATTACATGTTTAAAATTAATTTACATATCTAACTTACACTATATCAAGCACTTGCGAGTGATCGACATTGTCAATTAGTTTTTGTACTGCTTGTTTTTTTAGTTCTGAAACACGAACATAAGCACTTACTCCATTGATCTTTAAATGATCAGCTATTTCTTTAGCTGAGTGTTTGTTGCAATCAAGTCCGTAAGATAATCTTAATGCTTCGTATTCGTTATAATTTAAATGCTTTTGCATTAAACCTTTTAAGTATACATTCATTAACTGTATGTTATAAGGCTCTGATTTATCAGCTATTTGATACATCATATTTTCTTCATCATCATTAGTAACTTGCGCATCGATAGATAAAAATATACTATTAAAAAATATTTCTACCATTTTTTTGTCTTTAGGATTTTTACGTATTTCATTTAGCTTGTGCTCTGGTATACGTATATCACCTCTAGCCATATCAATACGTCTACGTATAGCACCTTTGATACGTTTAGATAAAAATGATTTTATTGTTTTTTCTCTATCATCTGATTCATATAGCTTTGTCCACTCTATTCTGTCAACAGCTTTTGTTAATGCTTCACCGCCGCATTGTATTATATCATTTATAGTCATAACACCTGAAGCTTGTTGAGTTGTAGAGAATTTACGGCCTAAGTTTTCAATCAAAGGACTAAACTTTACTATAAGTTCATCTCTTGTGTATTTTTTATAATCTGTGCCATAGTCAGGTAATCTTAATAAAGATTGTTTTAAATCTTCTTTATACCTTATATAGTTTTGTACGTTATATTTCTTCATTTAATATTGCTTTTTCTTTTCTCAGGCAATCATTTAGATTACGCTGTATTGTTCTAGTAGAACAGTTTAATAAACCAGCTATTCTACTCCATGTTATTGACTTACCCATATCGTTTAAATCTAGCATGCATTGATAAATTGCTTCACCGTCTACACGACTAGATCTACCGATAAGCTTACCTACGATACTCATCTTTTCGTTAGGTGTTAAACCGCTATAGTCTTTAAATATTATCTTTCGTTTTTTATTAACAGGTGGTTCGCCACCAGTATTAAATACATCATCAATCATTTCGTTTAACTTTTTATCACTAATAAAAAATGTAACAAAACCATTTTCTTTATTTGCTATAAATCTAAAAACATGCTCTAAATCTATACCTTCATTGAGATAATATAAAACATAAAAATGCCACTTCAAAGATTTATATGTTGTAATCTTTGCTTTACTACGAAACAAGTGATAACATTCGTACGTACCATCTTCATAGTAACTATACAATGCGGCATCAATCGTAGGTTTATCATTAACAGGATCACACCTGTAATTTATTCTACGATCGTTTAACCATTTCATGTTTCTTTCATATGACATTAGCCTCTTACTTTATTATCTTTACGGGCTTTTGTCACCCTTGGTTTAACAAAATTCTTAATTTTGGTACGGATACCAAATACGTCTGTAGCAATTAAATGCTTGTAAGTTTTTATTCTGCTCATTTTATAATTGTTATTTTTACTTTATTCCATTTACCGCCTTTTACATCTTTATTCACAAGAAAGTCAATACGTTTTGTCCATCTCTTGTTCATACGATCTTCAACAGTCCATATTCCATCTAACTGTCCTGCTCCTTCGACTAAGACTTTAGCGCCAAACACAAATCCGTGTTGCTCTAAATCTCTAGATACGGCTATCCACCGGTGACCTTGAGGGTCAGCTTCATTTATAGTCTTGTTTGAAGCTGTAGTTAAGTAGTCAGCGTCAGTTTGAGCAGGATCAGCATGGTATATTGTAGCTGTTACTAATATTGATATTAATAAATTCATTTGGTCTTGTTATTAATTGTTCGTTTTTACCTGCAATTGTATATTTTTCACCTTCATAATAATTCCAATATGCAGTTATGCTGCAACCAGGTACTTTATACTGGTCAGGCATACATTGTGGTGGTTCAACCCATTCATTACCTTGTATATGTATAGGCGGTATAGATAAAAAATCTCTACATTTAGTAATAGTAAGATGTTCTTTACCATACCTTTTTGTATATTCTTTACCGAGAGCAATCATGTGGTCATATAACCACATATAAGTTGTTCTTGAACGTCTAGCCCATATTGTTGATGGGTGATTTAAATGCGCTTGTTTATAAGGCACGTTAGATTTTTGTTCTGAACTGCCATAACAATGATGTGCTGTACAAAGCATCTGGGCTGATTCTAAGATCATTTTAACCACATGCTTATTGTATTGTATCTGTGCAGCTTTAACTGGATCAGAATGTAAATAAAATATATTCATCTGTATCTTTTATTACTTAATCTATTATAGTGTGCGTCTAATAATATATGAGCAACTTCTTCGCTGATCATATTATCATTATATAATTTCCATATTACTTTACTCATAGTTTCTAATACATTTAAATAGCGGGTGTCTGTAAGAACCTGCATTAGTTTTTTGAAAATAAGTAAAGGTAGCACGCTGACCAATATAGTCATGAACGTTATCGAGCATAGTCGCTAAATCCTTGTAGGAATAACCTTTGCCTGGTGGACAACCAAACTGTATACCTTCGTCATCTAGCATAATGAACTTACCGAGCGTACCTTGTCTTTTACC
>CAACVC010000292.1_pt1 | contig 11247 bp, 16 predicted proteins | sample 2381761 | NCBI WGS metagenome assembly CAACVC01 (sample SAMEA5211966, study PRJEB30684) | marine metagenome | biome: Marine; feature: Epipelagic; material: Water | collected 2015-10-15 | depth 45 m
TCACCCTCCGCTCTAAAGAACAAGATGAGCCATGTCACTTTGAACAGGTCGAAGACCGATTCGTAGTATATAGAACACGAGATAGAAAAGTTATGAAATCAATTAATTATTACAAACCAGATCTTCAACAATTTTTTACAGGAGATGAATTACAAAAATTTCATAATGCAAGTTTAGGAATATAATGTATAAAAAATGTTATCAAGGTAAAAAATTAGGCCATAATATTTGGGAAATGCATCTGTGGGATGAAAAAGGTCACCAAGTTATTCCTTACGAAAATATAGCATATCAAGAATGTAAAGAAGAAGATCACACTAATATTGGGTTAAATGGTGAGTATTTAAAACATACCAATAATTGGTATTTTTCTAAAAACCCAAACTATAGTGATAAAAATACTCCTGGGCTTCATTTTCATGATATGAAAGTTCATCAAAAATTCTTAGTTGAAAGATATGGAATTAATGATGTACCTTCTACAGGACATAGAGAAGTATTTTTTGATATTGAGTGTGAAATTGGAGGTGCTTTAACTGAAGATTATATTGAAAGTGCACCAATGCCCATAACTTCAATAGCTTGGTGGGATAAAACACCTGATACTTGGCATATTTTAATTCTTGATAAAAAGAATCAACTTAAACATACTAAAGCTAGGAATAAAGAAATTATACCTTGTAGTACTGAAAGTCAATTACTAGCTAAATTTATTGAGATAATTAGAGATATAGACCCCGATATACTAATCGGTTATAATTCAGATTATTTTGATATACCTTATTTATACTATAGAATGTGTAATACAATAGGTAAAGAATTTGCTGATCATTTATCACCTTTAGGTAAAGTAGAATCTAAAAAATTCTCTAAATTTTTCTATAAACGAAACCAGTTTGTGGATATTGTGGGGGTTGAATCACTTGATTATATTCGTTTACATAAAAAATATAGTTGGAAAGATGAACCAAGCTGGAAACTAGATGCTATTGGAGAGAAATATGTTGGTATGAATAAAGTTGAGTATGAAGGAAATTTAGATCAATTATTTGAAACCGATATACAAAAATTTATTCAATATAATTTTGTTGATGTTGAAATACTTCAAAAATTAGATGAAAAACTACAATATATTGCACTAACAAAAAATCTATCTCATAAGGGTAAACATAACTACAGTGAAGTTTATTCTAATAGTGTAACTCAAGATGGAGCAATTTCAGCTTATTTATTATCTCAAAATATAATCCCACCACCTAAAGAACCTAACCCTCAAAAGAAGGATGGTTATGCTGGAGGATACCTTTTTTGCCCTAAAGCGGGATTATACAAGTATATGTTTGATGAAGATTTAACATCGCTGTATCCATCTATAATTATGTCAATTAACATTGGTAAAGAAACATTCGTGGGTCGTATTATAGATGCAGATGACCGCAACAATAGATTGGGTCTTAACGATTTAAAAGAACGCGATTCTAAAGATTTATTATTAGTTGAAAATGGAAAACGACGTCAAACTAATGTTGAAGCTGGAGAATTAGTAAAAATAATTGAATCACAAAATTTAGCTGTGGCAGCTAATGGTTCAATGTTTAGAACAGATAAAGAAGCAGTATTATCAACTATACTTAAAAAATGGTTTGAAGAACGAGTTATTTATAAAAACCGTATGAAAAAAGCATTTAAAGCGGGAGATAAAGAAAAAGGTGAATATAATTATTTAATGCAATATACAATGAAAATTTTGCTTAATAGTTTATATGGAGCTACTGCTTTACCATCATTTAGATATGGAATGAACCATTCAATATTAAGTGAAGCAATAACATTATCAGGACACAGAATTATACAGGAATCAGCTCTATGCGCTAACAGACACATGAATAAAGTTATGCGTGGAGAATTAAAATTAGAAATATGAAAAAACCAATAAACAAAATTCCATTATTTAAAGTATTTATGTCTCCAAAAGCTGGGGAAGAAGTAACTAAGGTACTTAATAGTGGTTTTATAGGGCAAGGTCCTAAAGTAAAAGAATTTGAAAGTAATTTAAAAGAGTATTTTAATCATCCTTATATTCAAACTGTAAATGCCGGAACATCTGCCTTACATATGGCTTTGCATTTACTTAAAAAACCCCAAGAACATATGGAAGATGTATTTCAAGGAGTAGCTTGGGTACAACATAAATGGCCTGGTTTAGAACCTGGAGATGAGGTTTTATGTACAGCAATGACTTGTACTGCTTCAAATTGGCCTGTTTTAGCAAATGGTTTAAAAATTAAGTGGGTAGACATTAATCCTAAAACCTTAAATATTGATTTAGATGATTTAGAAAGTAAAATAACAGAAAAAACTAAAGTAATAATGGGAGTTCATTGGGGTGGTTATCCATTAGATTTAGATCGAATTAAAGAGATACAAAATAATACTCGTAAAAAGTTTGGTTGGGCCCCAGTATTAATTGAAGATGGGGCACATTCTTTTGGGTCAAAATATAAAGGAAAATTAATAGGCACTAATGGAAATTTAACTATGTTTTCCTTACAAGCTATTAAACATATAACATCAGTTGATGGGGGTTTATTATTTAGTCCTCATAAAGAATTACACGATAGAGGTAAATTAGTTAGGTGGTATGGAATTGATAGAGAGGGTGATAGAAAAGATTTTAGATGCGAAGCAGATATAGAAGAATGGGGTTTCAAATTTCATATGAATGATGTTTGTGCTACAGTAGGTATTGAAAATTTCAAATTTATAGAAGATATAGTTACCAAACATAAAGAAAATGCTGCTTATTATGACTTAAGATTACAAAATGTACCTGGTGTTACATTGTTAGAAAGAAAAGAAGGATTTGAATCTGCATTTTGGATTTATACTATGCTAGTGGATGATAGAGATGGCTTTTATAAACATATGGATAAATGTAATATTACAGTATCCCAGGTACATGAAAGAAATGATAAGCATACTTGTACATCTGAGTTTAGAACTGATTTACCTAATTTAGATAAAACTATAGGGAAAGTAGTTAATATCCCTGTTGGTTGGTGGGTAACAAAAGAAGAAAGAGAATATATTGTAGAATGTATTAGAAAATGGAAATAATAACTGGACAACCATTTGAAAGTAAAGGCAAAAAACCTGGTAATAATTTTACTATTATTACTGGTTCTGGTAGATGTGGTACAACTGCCTTAATGAAATTTATGGAAGAAACAAAAATTTTTCATACAGTTGTGTCTCCTTTTTTTAAGAAAATGCGAGCTGGGTTAGAACATGATGCAGCTGTCCAAGCTAATAGTTTATGTAGTAAAGAAGTAATTAAAGGCTATGAAAAAAGAAGACATAATAATTTGAAAGAAGGTACTGATTTAATTAAAAAAATTGTTAGAACAACGGAAATAGTAAAAACTCCAACATTCTTTTTTTATAATAGCTATAAATACTGGAGAAAAGCTGTTCCCCAAGAAGATTTACAAGTATTTTTATTAAAAAGAGACAACCCAGAAAATGTTTTAAAATCAGCAGTGAGTGTTAATAATAGAGAGGATTGGGGATTGTTTAAAACAGGGGATGAAATAGAGGAACATTATAAACTTAATGTTCAAACTTTATTAAACCTCAATATACCTATTATAGAATTAGAATTTCCAAAATTTGTTTTAGATCCAATTTATTTATTTAATAAATTAAAACAATATAAACCTATTTCCAACCAAAAAAACTTTAATCTTGATTTAGTAATAAAACTATCAGAAAAAGTGTTTGATAAATCGTTAATAACAATAAAATAATGAAAGACTTATTTTTAATAACAGCTTATACTCCTGATGATGAAAGAAAAGATTTATTAAGAAATTTTGTATCTTCTATAGATAGAGAACTATTTGATGTTATGGTAGTTAGCCATAGCAGTATTCCTGAAGATGTAATTAATAAAATTAATTATTTTATTTATGATTCTTCAAATATTTTACTAACAGATGTTGAATACAAATATTTAATGTTTTATGGAAATGAAAAATTTAATATTACAACTACAGAAAATAGACCTTTTAATCATTTTTTAGCTGCTTGGAAGTTAGTAACTTTAGGATTGTCGAATGCAAAAAATGAGGGGTATAAAAAAGTTCATTGTATTGAATATGACACAGAATTATCATCATTAGATGAATTTATAGAAAATTCTAGCCTTTTAGATAGACATAGTTTAGTATATTATAGTACAAATTATCAACCTTCTATTATTAGTTTCCCTATATCTTTTCATTTAGACAAAATTAATGAACAATGGTTTATATGTGATGAGGAAGATTTAAAAAACCAACTATTAACAAAACATATCAAAACTATTGAAGATCATGAGTTAAAAATTCTAGCTAATGAACCTAATAAATTAAAAAAATCCCATTTATTATTATCTGAAAATAATATCAAAATTAACACATATTATTCAGGTGGTGAAGATATATGGGTAACCCCAGTTGTAGACAAAAATAATAATTTAATTGTATTTTCATATAACCCTCGCCAACATTTAACTAAAAAAGATATTTTAGTTTATAATATTAAAATTTTGGTAAATGATGAATTTTATACTAACTATGATAATAAACTAGGAGGATGGCATTTAACATTTGTAAAAAACTTTGATAAAATAAAAAATCTAACTATTATTAGAAATAATAAAAAAGTAGTTAATTATGATTTTAATAAGATAGATAAACAACAATTTAAAGAATTAAATAGATATGAAATTAAATAAATTAATATTTGAAGATTTAAAAGAAATAAAAGATATAAGAGATTATTGTTTAGAATATTTAAATGATTCTACCTCTTTTACTTTAAAAGAAACCGAAGATTGGTACAAAAAAACAAACCCGGAATGGTATACAATTAGAGTACAGGATAGAGATAGAATAGCTGGGTATATTAGAACTTCGGATTATGATAATAAAAACAACTCAATTTATATAGGTTTAGATTTACATCCGAATTTTAGAGGATATGGTTATGCATTTCAGGCATATCAAAGAATAATGGAAAAACTTAAAATTGAAAAAAATATAAGAAGATTTTACTTAGAAGTACAGGTATCTAATTTTAGAGCTTATAATCTATACAGAAAATTAGGATTTGAAAATATAGGAATCATACCCGAAAAATTTTATAATAAGGATAAAGGATTTATCGATGTAGTATTAATGTATAAAAATTCATAAAATGGCAGAAAAAACTTGTTACATTTCTGTTTTTTATTTAGGACATAGAAGAATTTTTCAAAAAGAAATTGATGAAAAATTTGGGTATGATCTTAATCCTAAAGATAAATTTGAGTATTTACACCATCAAATAACTTATTTATCAAAAATTAAACATGATTTAAATAAAATATTTTTTGTATTTAATCTTGACCCAAAACATCTTTCCTATATTGGTACCATTAATGATATGGTTCCAAGAAAAATACAAGGTACTCCCACAGAAGTAATTTTTAGGGAAAATAAAGGATTTAGTTACGGAGCTTGGAATGATATTTTTGAACAAAATAGAAATAATTTTGATTATTTTATATTTAATGAAGATGATTATGTATTTGTACAAGATAATTTTGATAAATATTTAATAGATAAATTTAACTCATACCCAGATGCAGGCTATATATGTCCTTTTATAAAAGAAGGTATAAACGCTCTTAATTGTAAAAAACACACAGCCCATTCAACTGGAATATCCTCTAAAGGAGTTTTAAATAAAATTTGGGACACAAATGGGTATTTAGTGAATTATAGTGAATCTCCAAATTACTATCCTGATGGGGAAGTTCTTCAATTAGGTTGGGGTCATATGTTTATACAAAATGGATTTAACATTTATGATATTAGAGATGATTTTAGAGTAGCATTTTCAACAACTGAATTGTATTTACCCCATATTTGGAAGTTGTGGTGGTGGAATAAAGAAGATTTAATTTTACCTACTAATGCTCTATTTTTAAATGACGTAAACCCCAAAACTAATTACCCTTGGTGGACAGCTTGGGATGTACAATATCAACAAAACTTTAAAAATACTACTTTAGAACAAGCACAAGAATTAGAAAAAAATAAACAATCATATCTCTCTTTATTTTTCTTAAAGGAAGAACCTAATCCAACAAAATAATTATGGCACTAAAAAAACAATCAATCAGAAAAAATATGCATATCACAGAAAACGGTAAACCTGTTTCTAAAGATGTTTTAATTATTAGAAGTGAAAATTGGAATGAAATCCAAGAAAATTTATTTAGAAAAATGCTTAAGCAAGGAGGTACATTTAAAGTCGCTGGGATTAAGTATAAAATAGAAATTGAAGAAAGAAACGATTTGGATTCAAACAGACAAGCACCTGTTAATTTACCACCTATCCCAGGAGAAAGATCATTTTAATATGAAAGTAGAAATATCAAACGGAGAATTACTAGATAAAATTACTATTCTAGAATTAAAATTACTTAAAATTGAAGATAAAGAAAAGTTAATTAATATTCAAAAAGAATTTGATACTCTTAATCCTCTAGCCCAAAAATTATTCGAAAAGTATGATGGTCAATTACAAAATCATTATCTTGAATTAGCCAAAATTAATGGTCAACTTTGGGATATAGAAGATTGGATAAGAGATTGTGAACGTGAAAAGAGATTTGATAAAGAATTTGTAGAACTAGCCCGTTCTGTGTATATTACCAATGATAAGAGATGTGAAGTTAAAAAATTAATAAACTTAATAACATCTTCTGGGTTAGTAGAAGAAAAATCATATAAAAAATATTAATGAAACATTTAGAAGAAACACCTTGGTGGATTTGCGACGCAGATGATGAAAATTATTGTGCTTATGTTGATACCGATTCTAATTATTTTAATGCTGAACCTATATTACTTCATTTATACCCTAATTTTGAAGAATTGTCTGATAAAGAAAAAGATAGTAAGTTAGAAGAGGTAGCATTAGCATATCAAGATATTATTACTGATCACTATGATAACTTAGCTAAAGAATGTTTTAATGTCTCAGAACATAGACTTGAAATGAAAACTGAATGTGTAATTAGATCTGCTTATTTTAGAGCTACTAGACGTTATGCACAGTGGATTACTAAACAAGAAGGTATTGAAAAAGAAACTTTAGATATTAAAGGTTTAGAGTTTATGAAAGCTAATTTTCCACCTATTTTAGGAGAATTTTTTAATGATATACTTCAACAAGTTCTTAAAGGTGAAGAAAAAGCCAATATAATTGCCCAAATTAAAGTATTTAAAGAGCAAATACTAGGTGGTAAAATTCCATTAGCAAAGTTAGGCAATCCTACAGCAGTTAAAAAATTACAAAAATACTCAGGTACAAGTGCTAGAGCAGGTGAAATGTTTACTGAAATACTTAAAGGTGCTCCTGCACCTGTAAGAGCAGCTATTAGATATAATGATTTATTAAAATTATGGAAATTAGATAGAAAACATAATTTAATAACAATGGCTGATAAAGTAAAATGGATTTATTGTAAAGATAATCCATATAAAATAGAGGCATTAGCATTTTTTGATTATGATATTCCTGAAAAAGTTCAAGATTTTTTAGATAGATATGCTGATAGACAAAAAGTATTTGATTCAATATTATTAAATAAATTAGAAGGATTTTTTAGTGATTTGCAATGGAATCTCGATTTAAACCCTTATACAAATGCATTAAATTCGTTTGAAATATGAAGATAACAGTAGAACATTATGACCAAAAAATTAGTATTGAAACTGATTATGATGATTTAACATATGAGGACTTTATGGACCTTATAGAGAAGATATCTTACTCATTAGGATATCCTGTTGATACAATTAAAGAATGGTTTGAAGAGTAAAATAAAATTCGTATATTACAGTTATGATAAATAAGAGTACATTAACAAGTGTTATTTCCAAGTATTATTTAAATGGATTAAATAATCAGGTAAAATGGAGAATTAAGGATAATCAACTTACTATTTACGCAGGTGAATCAGGTAGGGTATGTAAAATAGAACATAGTAATTTCCCATTAGAGGATGCAGAATTAGGTGTATTTGATACACATAAATTAAGTAAACTGATATCTATTACCAATGGTGATTTAATGGTTTCATTAGAAAAGATTAAAGCAGTTTATACTAAAATGCATTTTGCTGATGCTAATTTTGATTTAACTTATTCATTAGCTGATATTCTTATTTTAGGTAAAAATACTTATTATGAAGATCCTGATTCATTTGAAATGGAACTTGATTTAACTAGAGAAGACATTGATCATTTGATTAAAGCTAAAAGTGCATTAGCTGATGTAAATAACATGCTACTTACAAGTACTACAGATATGGACGGTACAAATATTTGTGAGTTTATATTTGGTGATAATACCGGATTTTCAAATAAAATTACGTATCAAATACAAGGTAATATAACTAAAAGTGGTATAGAAATACCTTTTGATTCTGATATATTCAAAGATATTTTAAATGCCAATAAGGATATGGATAGTGGTACACTAAAATTATCAGAACAAGGAATGTTAAAATTAAACTTTTACTCAGATGAAGTAGAAAGTGAATACTTTATTGCAAGAAATGAATAATATATGATTAATAGTGTGCAAATTATAGATAATGTGTATCAGGATCCTTTAAAGGTTAGAGAACATGCCTTAAAACAGGATTTTAATGTTGAAGGCAATTACCCAGGCCACCGTACTGTACCTTTTATAAATGATTCTATCAAAAAAGGAATAGAAAAACATTTAACTGCGGTGCATGGAAAAGTAACATGGCCAGATCCAAAAAATATCCATTCTTATTGTGGTTCTTATCAATATACTACATCAAGAGATAGAACTTGGATACATGCTGATAGCTGGAATTCTTGGGCAGGTGTACTTTATTTAACTCCAGATGCTCCCTTATCTGGTGGTACTGGTTTATTTAAACATAAAAAGACAGGACTTATAAGAACTCCAAGATTAAAAAATGGAAAAGTTAATAAAAAACTTACAAATAAAATAAACCAAGATTCACAAGATTATACGAAATGGGAGATGACAGATAGAATTGCTAATGTATTTAATAGGCTTGTCTTATACAGAGGAGATTTATTTCATGCTTCTTTAGATTACTTTGGTACTAATAAAAATAATGGAAGATTATTTCAAACTTTCTTTTTTAATACCGAATTATAACATATGGGAAAAAAGCCTGATATGTACGCCGAAAATAAAGCTATAATGCCTTATGGAGATAGTGTTGCAGCCCCTAAAATAGAATTAACTGATACTAATTCATGGGTAGCAAAACAAACCACAGATGTAAATAATTATTTATCAACTAAATTTGCTGAACTAAAAGAAGAATATACTAAACTAATTTCACTTTATAAATGGAATGAATTAGTAAATAAGGCGGATTTTAGTTTTATTCCTGTAAAAGGTCATACTTATTTTTTATATCAAAGAAAAGATGGTAATTTATTTTTATCTCTTATTGAACCTGAATATTGGGGAGAGTTATTTGTTGGAGCAGTAAAACTAGACTCGGATAATAAATGGATAAAAGTAAAAGATAATTAGGAATGTTAACTTTCCTTTTTTATATTATATGTATAATGGAACATAAAATTGTAGCTAGGGCACGATGTTATGTTTAAATTAAATTAACCGGAAGCTTCGGCTCCATAAAATAAAATGATATGAGTACATTACAATTATTTGAAAGGCATATAAGTCCTTTTGACATCCTTTTTAGGAACCACTTTAAATCTGACAGTACATTTCAACCTGTTGGAGAATTCAAACAACCACATCCACTTAATATTTTCTATGACGATACAGGACTTCATTTTGAAGTTGCTTGTACTGGTCTAACTAAAAAAGACGTAGTATTAGATATTGAAGGGGATACTTTAAAAATTAGTTATACTAAACCAGAAAAAGAAGAATTCCATTCGGGAATGATCCATAATGGTTTATCTAAAAAATCATTTGATTTAAGATATAAGATAGCACCTAAATTTGATTTAGGTTTAGTTGATGCCTCTTTAACAAATGGTTTATTAGAAATTTTTATACCTTTAGCAGAAGAAGCTAAACCAAAATCAATTAAAATTAAATAAGAGTTATTAAAAAAAGCGTGTCCTAGCGCAATATTGTTCGTATATTAATGTTACAAACAAAAATAAAAGTTATATGACTAAAAAAAGAAAGTCCATACAGACTATCACCGATCCTTTACTAGAACCCTTTTTTATAACTAAAGATGAGTATAGTTATGCTGTAAAAGAATTGGTCAAATCAGATTCAGATCATTTTAGATCTAAGGGCAAAAGTAAAACTTACGAAAAATCTCTTTATTATTATCCTTTATTTGAACAAGCAATAGCTAAAATTGCAGAATTAAAATCTTCAAAAACAGATTTTGACAATTTAAATAAATTTTTAGAAAATTATAAATCAATTAAAAACCAAATAAAAAATTACACAGATGGAATTAGAAGCACTATTTGATGCAGTTATCGTTAAACCTATAGAGGCTGAAGAAACCACTTTTGGGAATATTATTGTCCCAGATTTAGGTAAGGAAAAAAATGAAATGGGTACCGTTGTAGCAGTGGGACCTGGAAAACCTACAATTACGGGAGAATTTATTTCTACTAATTTAAAAGTGGGGGATAAGGTAGTATTACCTACAATGGGTTTCACTAAATTACCCTATGATGGAGAAGAATATTATGTTGGCCCTGAAAATCAGGTACTAGCTAGAGTTACTAGTAAAGTAAAATTTAATGAAGCTTTAAGTGATACTTTAGAAAATATAAGTGAGGAAGAAATTAACCAATTAAAAGATATATCAAATGAGTAAACAAGTTACACTAGGAAAAACATCTAGAGAAAGTCTAGTAAAAGGAATAGATACACTAGCAGATGCTGTTGTATCAACTTTAGGACCAAATGGTAGAAATGTAGTAATTGCTAATAATGGTTTTCCCCAATCAACAAAAGATGGAGTTACTGTAGCTAAATCTATTACACTAAAAGATCCTAATCAAGAATTAGGAGTTCAATTAGTAAAACAAGCTGCGATAAAAACAGCTGAAAAAGCAGGTGATGGTACTACTACATCTACTTTATTAGCTAGAGAAATGATTAAAGCAGGATTAACAGCTTTAAATAATA
>CAACVC010000293.1_pt1 | contig 11243 bp, 5 predicted proteins | sample 2381761 | NCBI WGS metagenome assembly CAACVC01 (sample SAMEA5211966, study PRJEB30684) | marine metagenome | biome: Marine; feature: Epipelagic; material: Water | collected 2015-10-15 | depth 45 m
CTTCTAATAATTGGAATAATCTATTGTCTGCTATTGTAAATCTATATCCTCCTGGTTCTGGTAAACCTCCTACTACTCCATTATAATTATGGGTTTGTGGAGTTATTGTTTTAGTAGCACCTATAGATAAAGTTACATTACCCATTCCTATAGAAACAAAAGGAATAACAGAAGTTCCTTCTGCTAATGTTACTAATTTATAACGCATTACATTATTTTCATCTGGTATCGCTTCTGTTATAGGCATGTTTTCTATAGCTTCTCCTGAATATTGAGTTCCATTTGGGTGGTTCTCATTAAATAATGTATAATCTATTTCATCATCTGACAAAGCAAATTGAGTTATATTAAAGGCTCCTATGCCTCCTTGTGCTAGTAATTCTCTTCCTTTTTTGGTTAGTATTGCATCTACTGTAATACTTGTATTGTCTAAATATCCCATTGTATATGTGTTTTATTATAAATATAAATTGATTTAAGAAATATTAATTTTTAAATAGGTTCTACTCTTTTTTTAACTGTTGTTCTGTCTATTATACCTGCTTTATTTAAATAATAAAATAGGTTTATTTTTACGGCTTCATGGAGATTTTCTGGTAAAAGTACAGCTCCTAACCCACCAATCCCATCAAGTAATTCTGAAGGTTTATCTATATCTGCTATTAATGTGTGATCTTTGTCTAAAAATGAAAGTTGATATTGAAAAGATCCTGAAAAATTATCTGAATTACCTGGACTATTATCATATGATGCTACTGGTTGTGCTGCATAAGTATTAGGGTTATGTGTTATGTTTGCATCTGAATCTAAACTATTATTGATAGTTCCAGGACCAAAAACAAAAGAGTTTTGCCTTTCTTCTATCATAGCTTGAAATTCTGAAGTTTCAATATCATCATATGCAAATCTATCATATTTTACTGGTTGTAGAGTAGGTTTAAACTGAGGTGAATTTTTCAATTTAATATATTTGGCTCTAGGCCCCACAGTATTATATAACTTTCCTAAATTTTCAGCAAAATCTAAGTATCCTGAATCTGCATTTCTATCTACTTCAAAGGTGCTTATACTCATTTCGTCGTTGTCTCCTGAAAAGTCTTTTGTTCCTTCAAATAAAGTTAAATGTAATTCAGTATCTTGAGAATGACTATTTAAATATTGAACACATTGGCCTATAAATAAACTTGCTGTTACTGATGGATTTATTTTTGAATCTTTTATCCAAGTAGAAAAACTAACACCACTTGAAGCTTCAACTTGTTCTATATTAGGAAAATTAAAATTTTTTACTCCTAGTTGTGAATTATTTTCTTGTTTTATAAATTCTCTAGTAAATTTATTATCTATAAATTTTGTATTATCTCCTGTGTATAAAGGATAAAATGATTTATTTGGAGCACCGGTAGCTGTTGTTACACCTATATCTATATCTCCTGTTAATCCAAATCTGAACCTAAGATCGCCCCCAGCATGTTGATTGTATTTATCACTAGAAATAAATATCTCTGATCCGTCATTATTCGGATTTAAATTATTGGGGTTTTGATCTCCATAAAAAGGACCATAAGAAAAAACATCATATAACCCATCAATCATCCCTGCAGTGTCTATATTATCACACCAATTACCATCACCATTAGTGTCTTGACATCCGTATAGGCCTGTATCTAAAGTTCCATCACCAGTTGTATCTACAGGGTTTAATTGTTGATTATACCCATAAATTCTATTAGGTAACTGAACAGAACCTGAAACAGCATCATATAATGATAAAGGGTTAACTATTGTTCTTAAAATATTATCACTATCTCCACTTGTTGTGTTTAATGGTGTTATTTTATCTTTATCCATTCCTGGTAAGGGGCCTGCTTCTGCATTATATTCAAAACTTTTTAATAACCATCCTTTATTCATTTTAACTCTATATTCACTTTTAGCATTACTTTGAATATAGTTGTCTAATAATTTAAGATTAAATTTAGCTTTTGTAGGAAAGTCAGTAGTTACAAATCTATGAAAAGTTGTAAAATCTTCAGTTTGACTGTCTAGTATTTTAACTGTATCATCATTTAAATTAATTATTAGTATTTTATCTATTTTTACATAAGAATGGTGTTTAATTCTTGTATATAGGTCTTCTTCTTCGAGGCCTCCTATAATTGTATTTGTTATGTAAAGGGCAGTTGTTTTATTTTCTACATTTGGTACTTTACCATAAGTTTTATCTCCTGCCCATAAATCAAGTGGAAAATAGGCATCTATAACAAAGTTAGCTCCTATTTCTAATTGTCCTATACCTGAACCTCCATCACTATAACTTGTAAATTTATTTATTTCTTTACCTATTGTTTTACATCCTTTATATCTTAACCCTGCCCAACTGTGCATATCTAAAACAGAATCATTAAATTCAACTATATAATCTCTTGTATCAAAAGATTCATAGATTTCTAAGTTTTCAAAATTAAGATATCCTATCCCCTCTATCAAGTTGTAATCATTAGGAATATTTGATATTTCAAGACCTACATATTGAAATTTAGTAGAATTATTAGTTATATAAGTAGTTGTTGTACTTAAACTATGATCTATTGTTGGTGTTCCAAAATTGTCTTCTAAAGTTGCTTGATCTGTTGTTGGGTTTTGATTTTTTGTCCAAAAATACCATTTAAGGGTTAAAGGCTGACTAGAGGGGGTACTTCCCCCTGGATTTATTCCTGAAGGTCTTATTGTAAGTCTATTTATTTCTCTATTTTTCCCTAAATCAAATACTATCCAGTTTTTTTTATTTTCGTGTTTAATATTTACAGATGTGGTTGTATCTTCATCAAATAAGTTTTTTATTTGATTATGATTGTCATTAGTGCCAATAATAAAGTCGTTTCCAATTTGGAATGAACCTAAACCATTTTGAAGGTTTTTATGAATATTTGTATGGGTAGTAGAATTAAAAACATCAGTTCCACTTGGATTACTAACTCCAGAAATTAATCCTGTAATTCTTTTATTTAATGATGATATTTTAAGTATAATAGGTGCAGGCATAACTTAAGAAATTAGAATATTATTTTGGTTCCCAATTGCTAAACTTCTATAATACCTACGAGATATTCTTCCCTTCTGAATATTACCTAATGGAGTATCTGAGATTCTTTTTAATTGTCTAGATCCTGTGCTGTTTGGTATTATAGGTGCTTGAGCGTGTTCTTTTTCAAACTTATATAAATCTTTTATAGGGATAGTTGTATTAGTTCCTTGTTCTTTTCTTTGTCCATTACTACTAGTTATATATAAATCAAAATTCATTGTAGTTGTAACACTTCCTCCTCCTACAGAGGCCTCTCCTAGTTTAAATAACTTAGATCCTTCATATTTATCTGCTTGTGAAGAGGTATATGTGCTTATTTCTCCTTCTATAGTTGTATAAGATCCAGGAACTGTTGTTTGTCCATCTGTTTTAGTAGGTATAGTTCTTGGTACTTTAGGTCTATCTAAATAGTGAGGTTCTATTAATAGTCCTGTTTTTAGATTTGATTTAAAAGGTACCCATTGTTCTATTAATTTAAATAAAGTGTGGTCAACTTGTTCTATTAATTTAAGATAATCCCAAACATTAAATTTACCATGAGGTTTTTTAAAATAAATTTCTTTTAAATTTTTTAAATCAGGATAAAAAGATGATGATTGGTGTGTAGGTAAAGGTGAACCTATATAATCATCTAAATGAAAAGAACCTAAAGTATAAATTATATCTTCATTAACTTCATTTGTTGGTGAAAAAAATACCCCTAAATCTTCAAAATCTTGTGGTACTCTATCTAAAATAGAGGTTTCACACTTTACTTCATGAGATAGTATATTATCATCTATTGAGCCTGTGTCTATTCTTACTTTTTCACTTGTAGTTGTTATTCCTGTGTCTGGGGTAGGTAAATAATGTATTTCGTCTATTTCTTCCCATTCTAAAGTACCTTCTGTTATGCTACTAGATATTCCTGGTAAATATTTGTTATTTATTTGTGGATGAAAGCTTGAGCTATCTTTTTGTAAATTACTTCCTAAAGGTAATCTAAATACCACAGTGTCATAAGAAGAAGACATTGCATTACCTCCATACATAAATGGTTCAAGGGCGTGTTTTTTTAAAGTATTATGAGTAAGGTGTTCTCCGAAATAATATTTTACTTCTTGAAGAGACCCAGAATAACGTAAACCATCTACATCATCAAAAACCGCATGGCTATCTACTTCCATACCTCCTATGTAAGCATAATTTGCTCCTCCTACACTAGCTCCACTACTAGATACAGAGTCTCCCCAAGATACAGATCTTGAATATTCAGATCTCATTTCTATATTTGCTCTATGGTATGTTAAGTTTTTTAAAAAGTTTGTTTGATAAGCCCCAAATTGAATTTCTGATGCATTTCCTGAAGTTCCTGGAGTTCCTATAAAAATGTTCCAAAAATCTCCATTGTAAATAGGAAAATTAGCTGTAGAAGCGGATATATTACCATCTAAGTATAAGTCTAATTTACCATATTGGGTTGAATCACCTGAAGAGGATATATCATTTCCGGTGTAAGGAGTTAAAGTTAATATAGGAAGTGAATTTTTATGATCATCATCATTTGAATGTAAACTAAATAAATGGTAATTTTCTGTTGTTTGTCCTCTATAAGGTTTTATTCTAAATTCAACTGTTTTTGCGCTTGTATTTAAAGTATTTGTTATTGAAGAACTCCAATCCGTTTTTAAGAAGTATCCTCCTGTTCCCGAGTCTCCTTTTAAAGCATAGGAAGATTTATCATATGTGAAAGTTTTATATGTTGTTTTGTCTTTTGTAGGACCTCCATATTCTTTAACATTTAACATAGTAGCAGGAATACCATAACAACTCATTAAAGCACGTAATCCTCTTTCTGTTCCTTTTGTTTTTAATAAATAAGGAGCATTATGGTATAATCTTTTCCATATTTCCCTAGTGATATCTCCTTTAGGTATAGAACCCTCATTTGATGCTGTTACTAGTGTTTGATAGTCTCCTATATTATAAAAATTGTTATTTTGACCTATTATATATTCACCTATTGTTAAATTACCTACTGAATGGGCCTGTGTTCCTTCTCCTAAAATATATTCTATTAAATCAGCGTTTTCAAATTGATCAAAAGTTTCTAAACCTAAACTTTTTAAAGAAAGATAAACTAATTCTTTAGATACTCCTCTTACATGGTGGGTATCTTTTAATTCAGTAAGATGTTTTATGTGAAGCCATATTTCGTCAAAATGTTGGCCTATCATATTTATGAATTTAACATAAAAATCATTATCTTTATTTGTAATTATGTGGTTAGGTATAAGTTGGTTTAAAGCACTGTTATTTTGTCTATCAAATAAAGAAGCTGATAATAATTGACCTCCATATTCAGAAGAAGTATCTTTTTCACTTCCTAACCAAGTTTTAGCTTCAGATGATGTAATATGGTGTAATTTATAAGGTTTAGTATCATTAGATTTAGGCCAAGTAAATAAATTAGAACCTGTAGTATAGTAAAGGAAATGTTCATATCCGTCGAATCCTTTTATTACATCTTGTATTTTTTTATCTAAAATTCCTTTATCATTTTTAGCAAAAATATTAGTACTTCCTGTTGGTATGTTTTCTACATTATTTGATTCAGAAGTATATGTTTCTAATAATTCTATTTTATATTTAAAATTATTTAAACGATCAACAGCGCTACCAAAATGTACAAAATTTTCAAAATGATATGATTGGTTTTCTGATCCATCCCAACTTTTAGAGACAGGTTTTATATAATCATAATCTATTTGAAGTGATTGTTGTTTTTCTAATTTATTTAATAAACGATTATAAGAAGATGTTACACTATACTCTAATACTTCGTTAAAATTTTTAAGACCAGAAGGGACACTGTTATGGGTTCTTACATCTATTTTTGTATTAGGTCCCCTTAAAGGTATAAGAGTATCTACTTCTTGAATTGTTCCTAAGTCAACTGTGTATATTACAGGGTCTACAATATATTCACATACTTTAAAGCTAGTTTGATTAGTAATAAATGAAGGTAAGGGATCTAATGTTTTTACTAATACTTCATATTTAGAAGTATTTTTATTTAATAAAATATTTATTCCTAAAATATTTATATCTTCACCAAAAGATAGATGAAAATCTTTAAAATAAACTGAGCTTTCTATTTCAGATATAAAAGCACTAACAGCAGCACTAAGTGTATTATTAGGTATTTGAGGGGTTATAGATCTAATTTCTCTTCGATCAGGTGATATTTCTTTAATAGCAAAAGGTAAACCATCTATATTAAATATTTTAGTTCTTTTAATATTTAGTTTAACTTTAAATTTACCTGTTGTATATCCTAAGCCTTTTAAAACATTTATAGGTTCTACACTTATTTCTGATGATAAGCCTTGAACTTCTTGAGAATTCATAGGAATATTAGATACCCATATTTTTTCTACTCCTGTGTTTATCCAATAACCATCTGTTGATTGATTAGGGCCTGGAGATTCGTTGTCTATTTCTCCTGCTCCTGGTAAATTAGTATCAGGTATTACAGGGGGAACATTTGTAGGAAATTGAATTGTTGAAGGAGGAGTTTCTCCTACTTCTTCAGTATAGTCTGTAAAGTTTTTGTTTGAATATAAAAGATTATCTTTAAGATCATATACATGTAATTCTATATGATCTTCTGGTCTACCAAAAGTTTTACTTATATTCTTTTGAGATATAGAACTTTGTTCTGGATCAAAAGCTTTAGGGATGAATATGTTTAATATTTTTTCCATTTTAAGAGCTTAAGTTATATTGATAAGTACCTAAAGGAGAGGCATTATTTTGGTTAAAAGAATTTGTATTCATTATAGGTTGTAGATCTAACCCTTCTGGAGTTACAGGGGGTTCTTCTATATTAGCCATTGCATTATATGTGTTAGTTTCAGGTATAGCAGAATTACTTCTTAAATCAGGTTGTTGAAGTTGTATGTTTATGTTATCTAAAGGGTCATTCATATTTAATCCTGGGGTAAATCTATTTATACGGGCTATATCTATATTTAACTCTGTTTGGTTATTTATATCAGGACCTTGTGCTATACCTGCTATTGCATCTGCATTTAGTAATACACAAAAATCTTCATTTGGTGTATCTTTAGAGAATCCTGCTCTTGTTTTTAATAAATCAAACACTTCATCTGTTTTTATTTGTCTTCTTCTTCCTGACTGCATTAAATATCTAATAGAGGGTTCATTTCTAGCTTGAATAACCGTTGTATTATTAGGTAAAAAAGTATGTTCTTCTTCTATAGAATCTATTTCCCATTTTATTTCTTGAATTTGTTGTCTTAAATCTTCTATTTCTATATCTTTTGGGTTTGGAGGGGTTCCTGCATATTCTGTGCTTGCATCTACTATCGTAGTATGAGAGAATCTTCCTTTTTTTTCAATTTCATAAAATAATTGAAAATATAACTCAAAAAATTCATCTACTGTGTATTTTTTTATAGCAAAATGAGAAAATCCCCTATTTAGGGCTTCTTCTGTTTTTTTAGATCCAAATATTTGTTTTTCAAGATTTATTTTTGACATATTTTATACTGTATTAAATCCTGGATATACTAATAATTGATTACTTCTAGTAGCATTTTGCATAGTTATTTTCCAATTGTTTGTAAATATTTCTTTTGGCACATCATTTATTTCTGCTAGGTCTTCTAATTCAGGGATAGACATAGTTTTTAATCCATTATATCCTCCTACTTGACCTAAAAGACTTGGAGGTATTGTATAGTTTAATGATGTTTTTAGTCTATTAATTTGGTTATATGGTTCAAAATCTTTATTTAAAATAACATAATATTGAACAGGATATAACGCATAACTTCCTCCTTCTATAGATATAGTTGTTGTTCCTGCTTTTACAGCAAACATATTGCTCCACCCTCCCATGTCTCCTAATGGACTTGCTATATAATATATAGGTAATCCATAAAGGCCTCCAAGGGATCCTTGATACCCATTCCATGATATATTGTTATTATAGTAAACATTAGTAGAATCATCAAATACTTCTTTCCATAATCTTGTTTGAATTTCTATTTCTGAATCGTTATTCCATCCATGGTCTTTATAAGGTAACCACCAAGATGTATCTGTGTTTCTTTCATTTGGTTGTATTTTATTTGTACCATAAGAGGATTTCCATAAAGTTTTCATACTATAAGGAACTCCTGGAAGATCATGATATTTATATATTATATTACCTAATTCATCTACCCAATTCCCATATGCATCCTTTTTTATAGGTTCTCTTAATTCTTTTTGTGTATTTTTAATTATTTTTTCTTCAGTATATCCTTGTTTTACATTTAAGGAATACATATGTTCATCAGTGTTTGCTCTATATTTTATTGTTATAGTATCTCCTGGATATATAGTTTCTTTTATTTCTTTACTGTCTCCTGGAGTAACAATATCTAAAGAAGTATATTCTATTTCACATGAATCATATCTTGGTTGGTAAGGTTCTGTGTTAAAGGGCTCGTCTGAGGAAAAAGTAGGAGCAAAAGTAGACGCATCTGATCCTTCTAAACATGTTAGTTCAGATTCTATATAAGGAGTAATTCCTTGTAAGGTTATGTCTAAATCGGTTGATTGCCAGTTTTTTGAATTTATGTCTGTATCTATTATTATAGGAGGTCCATCTAGTATATCATCTAATGTTGATATTTCTAATAATTGACAAACATCATCATCAGAATCGTCATAGTTTTTTCCTGATGCTCTTTTTAAAGACATATAAGTATTATAATTTTGGATTTCTCTTTTAGCCCCATTTTGCATAACCCAAATAGGTAAACCGTCTGCGTTTCTTGCAGGTGATCTTAAAAAGGTTCCATCAGGGTACATAGGGTGTGAATTTGTATTTCTTGATAATTTTTTAACTAATATATCATTTAATTCATTTAATTCTGTCCATAATTTATTTATGACTTTATCTCTCCAATCAATATAATTATTTAAGTAGTCTTGACTTTCTTTTATTAATTCCCAATGAGATATATTTGTAGGATCTCCAGTAGATGATTTATCTTCAGGTTCTCCAGATCTTTGAATCTTATAAAATAGTTCTCTATATACATTAAAAAAACCTTCTACACTAATAGGTTTTTGAGACCTTATAAGACTAGAAAAATCCCTATCAATAACATCACTAAACTCTTTATTTGAATATACTGTTTTATTTAGTGATACTTTTTTACTTTTAGGTGGCAGTATTTTATTGTCCCATGATCTTCCTCCCATTATCTAACTACTTTAAAATAATAATCATTATCATAAACAGTTGTTCCTTCATCATTTACATGTTTAAATAATAAACGATAAAACCTTTCAGGTTGTAAACTTTTCATGTAAATTTTAAAAAACATTCCATCATTATCTGCACTCATTTTTGTACAAGTATTGTCAAAAGGTATTACTTCTTCTTCTGTGTAAGCGTCTCTTATACTATAAAAAGATGCTGTTGTGAAATAACCTATATTTAAATAATTTGAAGATGTTGAAAAAGTTCTTGTTGGATATTTATCTCTTACATGAACTCTAAAAGTAGCAATATCATTTTGATTATATTCTTTCCTATTTCTATAAAGACTTACATCTAATTCTCCTTTTTGTTTAGCAGATTTGTGTTTAGTGTGTGTACTGTCGTCCCATTTAAAAGTTAATTTTGGAGGATATATAGTTTTTGTTTCAGTAGAAAAATATTGCATTTCACCAAAGCTAGCTGCTGTATTAGCTTCTACAGAGTCTGGTTGTTTTATTAAAAAACCAAAATTACCTATCCCATCAGGATATGTTTGACTTGAAAATAAGCTAGAACTATGTTTTTTAACTATGTCTGTTACATCCATATTTACATTTAGTTCTTCTCCAAATAAAAATTGTTGGGTTGCTTCAAAACCACTACCTGTGTACCACATTCCTCCTCCATGAGTTATTAATGAGCTACTAATAGATCCTGTTGTTCCTTGAACCATATATGAGGGGGTTCCTGATGTGTCTTCTAAATAACTTCCAATAACAAACCCTGTATCTACTGTGTTTCCTTCTGTTATAGCAGAAAAGCCTACTCCTGCTCCTGGATGGACCCATTTGTTTTCGTAAAGACTTCCATTTCTATTTAACCAACTAGCCCCGTCTGAGCCTGTGGGTAAATTTGAGTATCTTCCTGATCCTTCTTGCCAAGATTGAGATACAGCATATGCTTGTAAATTTAATATTTGGGTTAAGTTTTTATGTTCTATTGGAGTTAATTGTAAACTACATGTTACCTTTGAATTAAAATCTGATCCTCCTATAGTATTTTGTATTGCTGTTGTAAGGTCATCATTTTTAAATTTTATAAGTATTCTTGAAGGATAATGTTTATTATCTGTTGTTCCTTTTTCTTTTACTACTTCAAGAATCTCATCATGTCCTGTATTTAGATGAATTCTATCAGGGTGACTGTATATTGTTGTGTCTATTTCTGGGTAAATGCTGTAATATGCCATCTTAATATGTTGTTACTCGTCCTTTAATATCTGTGTTTGGGTATTTTATTTCGAAAATACTTGGGTCTAATGAAGGGTAAATTACTCTTTTTTTAGTAGCTCCCCCAAAATCATATTTGTATTGAGAATATCCTAAAGAAGTTCCTGCTTTGTTTTTAAATTTTAAATTTTCTAAAGTTTGTACTCCCTGTACTCCTGCTATTAAGTTTTCAATTTCAGATATAATAATGGGTTGGTTTATCTGCCATTTATCTATATTAAAATAATCTTTCATTTCTGCTATACAACCTAATAGGACTTCTTGGTTATTGTAATTTTTAAAAGCTGTTATTTCGAATTCTATTTCAAAGTTAATAATAAAAGCATCTTTAATATTTATAGCATCTGTTAGCATTCTATATTGCTCTAAATATGTGCTTAAATTTGTTTTTGTAGCTGTGTTTAAAAGTGTTAAGTTTTTATTAGTATCATATCCTAAAGTGTATAAATTAAGGGCTAAAGGATTAGGTATACGATTAGGTTCATTTGTCATAGGAGTAATTTGATCATCTTGTGTTATATAAGCTTTTGATACTCCTCCAAATCTAGAAGGCATAGATAAAGTTCTAATTAAATAGTCATCTTTTGTTACTGTTCTTTGTTGA
>CAACVC010000296.1_pt1 | contig 11202 bp, 12 predicted proteins | sample 2381761 | NCBI WGS metagenome assembly CAACVC01 (sample SAMEA5211966, study PRJEB30684) | marine metagenome | biome: Marine; feature: Epipelagic; material: Water | collected 2015-10-15 | depth 45 m
CCGTTCTCACTACCACAACACCATATTTGTCTTTTGCCATTTGCATCTACTGCATTAGTTTCTACAAATATTAAAAGTCTATTTTGTGCTAATAGTTTAATTTCGTTTTGGTCAGCTACACTTAATTTGTGCAATTTCACATTTACTGATGGCTCATAAAATACTGTACCATTCTCTGCACTAGCAGTCAAAGTTTCAGTAAAAGAGCCTGTACCTCTTACGAGATTGTATTTGTATAATTGCGCTGGTGATAAATCTAAATCAGTTATAGCACCACCACTAGATGTAATTGTAGCATCTTCTAATTGACAGAAGTAAACTGCACGTACACCACCTACGATGTCTTTACAATCTAATGCTCTACCTGTTGTTAATTCACAAGCCATATTCTTTGTGTTTTATTAGTTAAGGGGGGCTTTCACCCCCCTGTACTTATTTTAATTATGATTGGTGTACGATGTCTGCACCAATTCCGTGCTGAACACCAGCAGTAAACTTAGCTACTACTCTGATGTTATCAGAACCATCTAAGTCAGACATATCTAACATACGAATTTCAGAGTGGTCAGAGATTAAATCTGTACCAAAGAATAAGTTAGATTTTTGTGCTGCTACCATTTGGTTGTCAGGCATACCTTGACAAACTGCAATCTTAACACCCTCAAATTCAGGAGTGTACTGCCCCATATGATTGAATGGGAAAGCGTTTAAAGCAGAGATAGCAGAAATATAGAAACGATAAGTTTTAGCGTTCATATAGATATACAAATCTTCTTTAGTGTAAACTTGTGCTGGAACAGTAGCAACTAAGTCTTGTATCTCACCAATTACGTTAGATGCAGTATAAGCACCTGATGCACTATCAGTACCTACTGTACCATCGTTAGCAAAGTAACCTGTTGAACCTGTTAAGAAACCCTCGAACTGACCAGCAGATGCTTCTGCACCACTCCAAATAGAACCCTCTACTGCATCAGCAATAGTTCCACTTAGGTAAGACATAACAAATGCAGTAAAGTCAGCACTCATATCTCTGTTGTGCGCACCAGCTCTCATTTGAGCAGCTTGCCAATCAGCAAGTAGGTCTTTTTTACAAAGGTCTACATTGATTTGTAATTCTTTTGGATTAAGTACTCTCTCTGTTAAAGTTAGTGTACCAGCATCAGTAAAATCACAAGATGCGTTAGCTACCAAAGATGCACCAGCAACTTTAGTAATATTTCTTTTAAATTTCACATTCTCTAATACGTTTAAGTATTCAAGAGATGTAGCAGATTTCAACGCAGCAGCAATATACTGACCAGCGTGTTCACCTGAATAGTTTGAAGTTATTGAAAAACTCATTTTTTAATTATTTATTAAGGTTATACATATATTTTTCTTGAGCAGATAACTTAGCGTAGTCTGCTTTGCTTAATTCAACTCTAGGAGTAGTGTTAGCAGCGAATTTACGTGCTTTTACAGGCTCTGCGCTAGGCTCACTACCTAAATCTTCAACTTGCTTAGATAACTCTACGTTTTCGTTTTGCAAATCAACTATATTCTCATCTTTAGCTAAGTTCTCGCCTCTTAACTCATCTAATTCTGATTTAATCGTATTTAATTCGTTAGTAACATTTTCTAGTAATTCTCTTACTACGTTACCAACTTCTTCGAGCATAGTTTCATCAGTAGTAGTTTCTTCTTGCATTTCTACTTCTTCTTCTTCTTCTTTTTGCTCAACTTCTTCTTCTTCTTTAGCAGATACTTCTGTTACTACACCATTCTCATCAGTAGTAAACTCTGTACCATCTTCTAAAGAGTAAGTACCTTGTGGCATTGGAGTTTGCTCACCATCTTCTGATAAGATATTAAGTACAACACCCTCTGCTAACTCATCTGCTTCTGATACTACGATAGTACCATCTACTAATTTAGCTTCGTAAGCTAATTTTACTTCTTGTTCTTCGGTATCTATACCTAAAGCTACTTTTATACGTTCTTTTAAGTCCATATTAATTTAATATTTTAATAAGTGATTTTCTTTGTTGTTCGTATGCTTTTATCATACGTTCTAATGATTTAGCTTCTGGTACATCTACTCCTAAATCTTTAGCAGCTTTTTGTACATCATCTAAATATGCTTCTGATACTCTTTTTACTGCATCTAATCTATCTAGTTCCCTTTTACCCTTTGCAATAGCTTCTCTAGCATCTGTTGCAAATTGCATAAGGTCATCTATGCCTTTACTTAATTCGTTCGTGCTTTCTTTTAAATCTTTAAGTCTAGCCAAATCAACTTTTTCAGCTTTCTTAAACTTACTAAGTTCGTTGTAAAATTTATTCTCCATAATATAAAATATAAATAAGTTTGTTTTGTTTTATTTTCGGTCTATTTGGTCTAGCTTTTAAATTCTTCATTTATAATAGTATCTAAAGCATTTAAAATATCGTGGTCAGAACAAGGCATATATACTTTCTCACCCTCTAATTCGTGTTCGTGGTAACCCTCGCAACCTAACTCTTTAGCAACCTCAACTGCATCTTCTATATTGTCAAATACAGGAAAGCCATCTATCTCACCTACTTGTGCGTACTTCTTTTTCTTTTTCTTCTTCTTATCTGTTTTAGCTAGTGTTTCCATCTTATCGACAAAGTAACCCTCTATACTTAAACCTTTCAACTCGCCACTCTTGATACGTTCCCATACCTCATCGTTGTTTACTCGCATAGATACAAACCAAGTACCCTTTGGTAATTCATAACCATATAAGTTACTCTTATCGTTTTTGCTATCTTCTACTATCCAACTCTCTACTGTATGCACTCCTGTAACCTTTTCTTCGTGTTGTAAGGTCGCATTGTTAGTGTTTTGGTGTTTCATATACGCTTCGGCAGCCTTACGTACTGTATCAGCAGTAAAATACACATAGTAGTTTTTATCTTTGTTAGCATCGTATCTGTATATCTGTTTGTAAGGTATCAAAGCTGGACTTACTAGCAGTCTTTCTTCTTCGTTTACCTTAGCAAGTGTTAAGTTACTTTCAGTAGCATTAAAATATACAAAGTCAGTTTCTATTGCTGGACTTGTTACTAAAGATATAGCATCTATTGCTAGTTCTTCGTTACTCTCATCTACAATCAGTTCTACGATGTCATAAGTATCGTGTGCTTTCTCGCACTCTTGTAGGGTGTCGTACTTACATTCACCATCACCCCATTTATACTTTCCGTTATCACATTCTTTACAAGGCATAATCTTATTTTTAAATTGTTGCTTTTCTTCTTATTTTACTTAATTTATCTTGTTGCTTAGTCATATCATCAGCTACTACAAAGGCTTTTACAACTCCCATAGTCGTACCTCCTACACCCTCGCCACTTGCAAATGACCTACCACCACCAGCTTCGTTAATTGCGCTTAGAAGTGGTTTAAACATTCTTGTACTACGTGCATTTATTACACTTTCACCCTTAGATAGTCTAGCACTTACGCTATCACTCGTTCCTGTACCATAACCACCTACCATACCACCTTGTGCATAGGGTTCTTCTACTGCAAGTATCTTATTTACATTAGCAAATCCAGCTAGTACAGTAGATGCAGCTAATATAGGACCTAATACAGGTCCAGCACCTGTTGGTGGTGGTGCTAGTGCAGCAGTAGCAGCCATATATGTATTGATAGTTGTTTCAGCAACTGCCAATGCTTTAGCAGCTTTTGTTTCTTCGCCCATAAGACTTTTGATATTATTAATACTTTGTAACACTATATCAACATCGGCTTCTGTTTGCGTTCTACGTATTTCATTAAGTTTATCTGCTTTACGTTGTTCAAGTGCAGTTATATCTGTACCACTCTTTTCAGCAAGTCTAAACAATTCTTCATATTGTTGCTCTACTTCTAATAACTCTCTTTCTCTTTCGCTTACACCCTCTAATGCTAATTCTTTCTTTACATCTTGTAACTCTCGTTGTAAAGATACTTGATTAGTAAGTTGTTCTGATTGAAAGCCTGTTATTTGTGCTTCAATAGCTATTAACTCGTTTTGTGCTTCTGTAAGTGCTATTAAGTTCTCTTGATTTTGTAATTTATCGTATTCTACTTGTGCAGCCTTTACTTGTATCTGTTGTAAAGCTAACATTTGTTTAGCTTGTTCTTCTAATATTACACCTAGTTCTTCATTAGCCTTTATTCTATCTTCAAAAGTTTGGTTTTCATCATCTCTTACTTGCCTTAACTTTTCTGCTTGTCTATCATAGCTTTCTATAAGACCTTGTATTTTAACTTGTGATAGTTCGGCTTGTTTTTGTAGTGCTACATTAGCTTTAGCACTTTCAATAGTACCTTTAGTATAATCTACTACTGCTTCTGTTACCTCATTAAATGTTTTTGCAATTTTAGTAGTGCTATCATCAACACCTGTAACTACATCTACCATTTCTTTACCAGCCTCTTTGATAGTTACACCAGCTTCTTTAAATTTACCAGCAACTAACAAACTAATAGTATTAGCAAGTAAACCAGCAACTTCTATGGCACTATTAAAGCGTTCTATTAGATTATCTTTGATTGCATTACCCAATGACTTCAAATTCTCAACAGGGTTCTCAAAAACATCTTTAAAGAAGTCTGCGACTGTACCAAAGTTATTAAACACAAAGTTTACAAAGTCATTGATAGCTATACTTGTAGCCTCAAATGCAGTATTAAAGAAGTCAGCAGTCTTTTGGTTCTTCATAAAGATTTCACTAAGCATTTCAAACGCTTTAAGTGCTAAACCAATACCAGCAGCCTTTAATGCTACTCCTACACCCTTTATACCCTCTCTAATTCCACCAGTAGCCTTAGCAGTATCTTTACTAGACTTACCTATATCTTGTACCGATTTTTTAACTTGCTCTAAATCTTTCTTAGCATCGCCAACATCGGCAATGAGTTTCATTATTACTTCTTCTTGGTTTGCCATTTGCCTAGTATTATCTCGTTATAATCTGTTTTATCTTTATACTTAGTTATCAAAGGTAGTACATCTTTAAATGCACTAAACCCTACTGCAATAACATCGCCCATTAGTTTTAGTTCTATTACTTTACGCATATCTTACTTCTGTTACTTTTAAATCTACTGTCCAATATACAGTATGTCCTGTATCACCTGTTACCTTAACCTCTATATAGTCAGGTGTAGCACTTATAGGTGCAAAATCTATATCGTATTGGTTAGTACTACTATCTCTAATTGTTGTGCTTTTCTCGTGTCCTACTTCTGTAAGTGTGCTATTAGTAAACTTATAGGTAGCGTGTCCATAGCTAGTAAATATATCGTTACTACTAGGATTAATAGCTACTGCTGTATAGTCAATAGCATAGCCACTTTCGTAACTTTCGTTAATATATAGTCTTGCACCACTATGACCACCTAAATATAATTCAGTAGCAGTATTATTAGTTGTAATACCATCGAATTGGTAAAAGCTAAACTTTGCTCTGTTAGCTATCTTAGATACACTAAAGGCTATCTCACCAAAGTTTTCTGCATATGCGTTCTTACCTATCGCTATTGCATTATCAGCGTTCTTTTGTATAAGGTTTCTAAAGCCTAATGCTACGTTATTTATACCACTTGTAATTTTATTACCTATACCTACTGCAAAGTTGCCATCGTTTTTAAGTATATTACCTTTAGCTTTATTCTTATCGCTATCAGGTTTTATAGTAGTGTCATAGCAATAACATACATTATTACGAAACTTAAAACCATACCCTAAACAATCTTGCTCTGAACCATCAGTAGTACCTGTACCTTTATCATCTACAAATAATACTTTACCATTCTCTATAATTCTAGCTATTTTTCTCATATTCTAAGTAGTTCTACTTTTGCTAAATTATTCCTATCTGTATTATACTCTATCTTATTTACTCGATAGTGTTGGTCTTGTATTTTTACTAAATTACCAAAACTAAAGTTATAAATATCTGTTGGTTTTAGGTTAAACTCTGCTTTGAGTATCAAGCCATCAGTAATGTTAAACTTTTCTTCTATATAATCTGACCAAAAGAAGTCATACAAAGTTCTACTAGGTATATTAACTAAAGTTGGTGTGTATATAGGATTAGTAAAGCCAAACAATAAAGAGTATGAGTTTGTTTCTACTTGTGGTAATGGTGCATTATTATCATCACTACCATAATATTGTGTACCATTATTTATAAATTGATAACCAGCACCAAATATTTCACCTGTATCATCTTGCACATCTAAATCTATATCAAAGCCATTATCATTTTTAAATATTAATCTAGGTGCATTATCAAAGGCTTCTAAATCTTCACCATTATCGGTAGCTATGTGTTGTAAGTTTATGTTACTATTGTCTAATTGTTTAGTAAAAGGTGCTGCAAATACACTTAATTCTATTGTATTTACCTCATCACTATCTACATCAAACTCTAATACTTGACTACCATACTCTGTATTGTGTGCGTTCTTATATCTTTCGTGGTAATAGTCATCGCTATCTTCTGCGTGTTTAAACTCTATTCTCTTAGGTATCTCGATAGGCTCTATTACAAACTCGTTAGAGTTTATTTTCTTTGTCCAATCTATTACATTGTTAATAGTGAAGTTATAATAAGGCTCTATTTTAAGTAAATTGTTTTGCTTACTCTCTAAAGTCAGATTAAATGCAGTTACTACATCTTTTAGTATATCAGCTAACTTTATATCACCTCTATTAGCTTTTATTTTACTGCTAGTAGATACATCTAATATATTCAATGTTAAACTAGCATCTGAATTAGCTATCATTAAATCTGCAAAAGGTGCTACCCATTGTAAAGTAAGCGTATTACCATTGGCTACGAATACACTACCTGTAAAAGTCTTTGTTTCTACTGTCGGATTACCAGCACCTACTGCTTCATTTATAAAGTGTTGCCCTAAATTTTCATCATTAGCATATAATCTTAGTACACCATATTGAAATGTACTCTCGTTATATATTTTTACTGTATATTCTATGTTTAGGTAGCAATCGTAAGGTGCAGTAAATACACTTGTATCGTGGTTAAAGTTACCATCAGTATCACCACTCTCGTTTACAAAGTCTATTACTGTTGCACCCTCTATACTATCACCTATATTAGTTCCATTGTTTACACCTACACTATCTGTACCACTACCAACTGTTGCAGTAATTGTACCATCAGTAAAATCGCTGCTATTATCATTTCTACCTATATCAAAGAATATGTCTTTAAAATAGTCAGTTTCAAAAAAACCACTATCATAGCTAAATCCAGCATAATCAAATATCTTATCTATAACATATTTAAGGCTTATGTTTAGTATATAGTTTTCTTGATAGCTACGCATATATAAATTTTCAGCATCTACATATATTTGCCCATCATTTATTAATGGATAGAAAACCTTATCAGTAGTACCACCAGCACTTAATACAGTTAATCCAAACCAACTTTGTATAATATTAGTTGGTGTTAGTTCGTGGTCTATATCTGTAAAGTCTAAATCGTTTATAGTAGCATCAGCTAGGGTTTCTATAATGTTAGCTACATCATTAAACAATACTACATTGTATGTTATTTCTGTATCTTTATCTACGACATTTAAGAGCCTTAAAAAACCCTCTAATACTAATACATCTTCGCTATATAAAAATGCTTTTACGTTCTTGTATACGTTGAAATTAGTCTTATATCTATCTACGTTGTAGTAATGCTCAAAGAACTTATTATTATTCTTAGTAGCTGGTAAGTTAAAGTCTTTAGAGTATGATGCGTTCTTGCTTTCTATATCTCTAACATCATCTACTTGTAGTGTTAGGTTGATATTCTCGTTACCAAACGTATCTAACTCTTGCAACTCATTAGTTACTTGATTTTGTACTACTAATCTTATCATAGTCGTTGTACCCTTGTGTTATGACCTTTTTCTATTGTTATGATATACTGCTTTAACATATCGTTAGCAGTAGTTTGCTTTATGTATTCCGTTTCATTGATAACAACAGGCTCGAATGTAGTACCTGTCTGCATATATACATCAGGACTTAAAAACAATTCCTCTAATACATCTGCTTCTTCTTCTCTTATAAAATCTGTATTAGCTTCTATGGTTTCTATTGCGTTTACATTAAATGCTCTTGTACCACCATCATAAGTACCTTGATTGTAATAGTCAAAGTTAAAAATATCACCAGCAACAGTAGTAGCTTGATATGGTATAGTACCATAGTTTTGTTTTATAGCAGTCTTATTTATTTGTGTCTTTCTTACTGACTTCTTAGTAAAGTTGTAGTAATCCCAAGCACCTAGACTATTCAAAAACGCTAATCTAATAGTTTCAAAGCCTTTGCAGTCTGCATCTTGTATAGTAAAATAATAAACTTTACTAACAGATGCGTTTACGTTTAGTGCAGTTACTGTATAGTAAGCTACGTTAGTAAGACTAACACCTAATTGTGTTAATTGAGCAGTACCACAACCAAAGTATAACAAACCCTCGTTAGTATTATCACCACCATTGACAGTAGCAGTAATAGCTGAACCAAAAGGTGCGCCACCATTAAGTGTAGTATTACTAACATATTGCGTTGCTAAATTTGTATCATTTATATCTTTAGTTTGTATTCTAATTCTAGTTACTTCACTATCTAAGTAATGCTTACCATTTAAAAAGGCTAATGTATGATATTGTCCTAATTGTATTTTTTGTCCTATTGTTCCAAAATTATTAGGAAACTTAGTTAAAAACTTCTTAGTACCACCTGTTAGTAGGTAATCACTAAAATCTTCTGTACTATAACCAGCATTGTGTTGTAATACTGAATTAAAGAAATTAAAATTAACATCTGTACTTAGTGAGAAAGATTGTATGTTACTTGTAGTAGTTGTGCTATACTCATACCCACCTATACATTGACAATTATTTAGATTGTTTCTATTTCTAGCATATTTGTCTATCTGATGTATAGCGTGGTTACTCTGTAACATTGTGTTATTGTTAAATGTACTATATATGCTATTCAAGTCATAACCACTCTTATCAGTTTCTGTATAGTCTTGCAAGATAGATGATATTCTAAATATTGCTTTACCATTACTATCAACAGGTGCTTTTAGTGTTGCTACTTGTACTGCATTTATATAAACTAAACAAATGTACTTTACGTTTTGTTGTGCTAATACAATATCAGGTATGCCCTCTGCGTATATTACTATATCTGAATAAGCTGGTGCAAGGAATTGTGCGTTGCCTTGCATTGTTGTTCTTAATTCTACTGCCATTATTCTATCTCTTTACTTACGAATTTTAAAAATTGTTGTGTGTCTTGTGCGTATGCCTTGATAAAGTCTTTAGGTAAATCTCTGTATGCTACATTAAAAGCATCAGTAAAGAAATTGCTAGGCTTAACACCATATAACTTTATATTCCTAGCTATACTATATACTAAACTCTTACGTGGTATAAACCTACCTTTTTTATCTCTAACACCTTGTATGCCTTTGCGTACTGCCCACTTGTCTATTACGTTAGATGGTGGTTGCTTGTTAGAGTATTTGTAAGGTGAGTTAGGTGCTTTAGCACTTGACTTACTACCCTTAACCCCTTTATCTACAAACTTAGCGTAACCCTCTGCTACAAAAGACATATCTACTGCACCACTAGGATAAACCTTGATAAAGTACCCTAGACTACTACCTAAATCGCCACTAGCATTTTTGCCTTTAGCGTTTAATATACCTCTAGCAGTCTGTACTACCTTTTTACCAAAGGTGTCTAATACTTTATCTACATTACTCATTATGCAGTTGCTATAACTATCTCTACATCTATGATAGATGCGTTAGGGTTGTGTATTGCAAGAGTATCTAATTGAGCAGTAGAACTTACTGCACCACCTGTTGCATTACCACTAATATCTGTGTCAAATAAAATTACTGATTTACCAGCTAGTATCTCTATTCCAGCAGTAGCAGTACTTGTATCTACAAAGTTTACTATGACTGCATCAGTATCATCTAAGTTAGTTACTCTGATATATTTTAAATCATCAATATCAAACTCATTGTTACGAGGTGCAGTAGCAAAAGTGTTTACTACTTGTGTTGCACTAGCACCTAATGGTAGTATCTTCTTCATATAGTTGCCAATACTACTAATGCTATGTGTTACTGTTTGGTCGTAAGCAGTTCCGTTTAATGTAATTTCTTCTTTAATTTGTACTGTTAAATTTGCAGCAGTTACTGTTGTTGCCATTTTTTTTAATTTAAGTTCTTATTATATTATTATATTACTATTATATTACTATTATTATATTTATATTATATATCTATATATATAGGGTATATATATTCTTGTTTGTGTCCTTTGGCTGTTACGCAAATCGTGTAACCCACTCATTCTTAGATAGTTAGCGTATTTATTCATAAGCCACATCTCCATCACACCTACTTGCATTAAATCCAACCTCTATACTAATACTAGCAGTCCAGCCACTTACCTCATTATCAAACCTCTCTGTAAAAGGCTCACAACTAACACTAGGACTTATAGCTACTTCTGTTTGGAAGTCAGGTATGCGTTCAAACGATGCAGTTTGATTTTTAAGCAAACTTATTACATCGCCAATAGTTTCTAGCGTATCACTAAGTACATCTCTTTCGTTGCTCTCATCTTTGCTTACTAAGTCCATAACTATAAGCTGAAAGTTATATGTTAGTGTGTGTTGTGCAAAGTTAGCAGTAGCAGTAGATACGTGAAGTAGTGGGTAGGTAGTTTCTGTTAAGTCAATCTCAAATATATCACCAATTGTTGTGGTTTGTATTTGTGTTTGACTACTACCTATCTCCTCAAATATCTTATAAAGCATTTGAAGTGTTACGTTTTTTATTTGCAGTCCGTTTGTTAGTATCATCTCTTACTCTGTATATGTGTTAAATCTTTTTGGTACGCTAAGAAGTTAAAGCATTGGTTCACCGACAACTCTAACACCTCATCAAATTTTAATATATCGCCATTAGCTAAATTATATACTAGACTGTACCAGCCATATTTTTCGTTAAATTGTTCTTCTTCTGTCTTAAAAGTTTGCGCCTCTCCCTCCTCGACAGGTTCTTTGAATAAACTTGCGTAGTGGCTATGTAATCCGTTGCGATAGTCAAAAAAAAACTAGCAGCACCATTTACAGTATT
>CAACVC010000298.1_pt1 | contig 11170 bp, 8 predicted proteins | sample 2381761 | NCBI WGS metagenome assembly CAACVC01 (sample SAMEA5211966, study PRJEB30684) | marine metagenome | biome: Marine; feature: Epipelagic; material: Water | collected 2015-10-15 | depth 45 m
ATTTAAGAGACATCTCACAAGGTACTGAACCTATACTATCCCATAAGAATAATAAGTCGTAAGGTAAATTACCTTTTTTCTGTTCATCCATTAAATCTAAAATAAATCCAGCTACATCTTCTATTGAATTAATAGTTTCTCTATCAACATAAATAAAATTACCATCATAATCGATAATTTCACCATTTTCATCTTTAGTAACATTTATATCTAGACCCATTTGAATAGCATGTTCCCAATTCCATTTCATCTCAGTAATAATAAAAACGGGTAGGATTTGCTTTTTCTGGGCTGACACTGCAGCTTCTATCATTGCTGTAGTTTTTCCTGTATCGGAGTGTCCTCTTAGTAACACAATATGACCCATAGGAATACCAGGAACAGATGTAACGTCTTGAAACGCCTTAGATAATGGGATCCATTCTTGATCTTTAAATTTAATATTTTTATCTAAACCTTTTTTATTTTTAAAGACATTTAAATCAAATTTACTTTTAATTTCCTTAGAGACTGCTGCCGATAATGATTTCTTCTGTCTCGCCATATTTAAAAGGGTAAATCGTCATGTTTATCTTCTACTTGATTATCATCAAATAAAGAATCAAATTTATCACTTTTATTTTCTTTGGCTTTAGAAGTATCTAAAGAAAACTTACTAGGAGCAGGTTGAGCAGTGTTATCAAATCCTTCAGCTGGTTCAGAGATAATATCTCCTTCTTCAACTGCATCTTCAGGTGCTAACCATTTTTCTAGTGCAGACTTCATTTCATCAAATGTAAATCTCTTAAATTCAGCATTTGGGTCTGGTTGTTCTTTAGTCCATTTTTCTACTAATGCGGAGTCGGAACTAAGTGGAGTTTGTTTTAATCTAACTCTAACTGATGATTTATTATAATTTGTACCAGTAGATTCAGGACCTACAGTTTCAATAGTAAGGTCTCTACCAGAAGCAATATCAGTATAATCACCAATTTCTTCATCTACAGCTAATGAAAGTAATTCTTCATAAATCAGCTTCCCAAACTGCCATAATCGAACTCCTTTATCCTCCTCTCCTCTAACGATAACAGGGACAAATATCCTTGTTTTTGGGTCTAACTTTTTAGCTAGAACATAATTTTCTTTATTATATTCTTCTCTAAGTTTGCCCGCAAATAAAGCAATTGGATCTTTTTCACCGAAATTAAGTGGGGAAATCATAACTTTATTTGTAATACCATAATAGAACTTAAGTTCCGTAAATGGGTTGTTAGAATTAAAAGCACTAGGTACTATTCTAACCTGTTGTTTACCTACAGTAGGTCTCCAAAATGTCAAACTATAATCTCTTTTTTGACCAGTGGATTGTTTTTGTTGGAGCGTGTCCAACTTCTGTTTAAGCATTGATAAATCCATAATTTTATAACTTTTTTTTTATGTAACTATAATATACGAACTAGAATTTGGGGGGCCAAACTATAGTTTAATTATTTTATAAATTTTTGTATTTAATTGATTTAACTCATTATGTTGAGTTAATAAAATACAATTTTTATAATGCTGCCAATTCACCTGAAATGATGAATCAACAACTCCCCCATTAAGCTTTTTTATTAATTCATTTAAAGCATTAATAGTATATAAGGTATTAGATTCCTTTTTTCTATGGACTAAGATAGTATTATCTGGGATAGTGTGAACATTACCTTGATCAACGTTATATGTAATAACAAACTCGTCTTTACCAACTATTTCTAATACAAATAGCTTATTATAAATAATTGTATACTTGCTTTTAATTTCTTCTAAAAGAGCATCTAAATTATCTATATCAGTAAATGTACAGAATAGTTTATTATTCAAATCACTAAGGTTTTTGATGGATGTAATCACATCATAGTTCGCATTATACGTATTTAAAGTACTATCTAAAGTCGTAATCATAACCTTGTTTTATTTTAATATTAAATTTATATTTTTTAAAAATATCTTTAATTTTATTGATAACCTCTTCTTCCTCTAAAGATAAATCAAACAAAAACGAATCATAAGTATATAATATTAGCTTTGTTTTTTTACCTCTTAATATACTAAGTATATCCCATAGTATACAAACGTTCATTGACGTCTCCAAGTTTTGTAACAAATAATTAAATAACTTTTGAGGATTCATTTCCTTATAATAATCTTTTTGATAAATAAAATTTGAAACAGGACACACAATCTCCTCTCCTCCGTAAAAATCGAGCCACATATTATGTATATACTTTTTTATTTTTTTAAAGTATTCCAGATGCTCATATTGTTTAAATACACCTCCGTATAATTGTTTAAATGTTAATTCCTTTGATTTTGCATAGCTTACCCCATAAAGCCCCGCCATATGATCGTGAATATCCACAGTGGGAAAATTATAATCAATGAGACGACAAGACAAGCTAGGATGATAAGCGCTAATATCGATTTCATACAAAATATCATTATCTGGTATAAAAGATTTCCTACATCCATTTTCTTTGTTAAGTGCTGCATAATTTACTCCTTTAAATTTATTACTAGGTCTAGTTGTTAGTGTTTTTAAGTTGTACTGACTGTAGACTCGTTCACTATCAATGGGATGAAAGTGTTCTTGGAATCTAGGTACGTGTACTCGTAATCCACTTCGCTCGATAGCGTTGAAAACCACGGATACTCTACTGTTATAGAACTCTGCATATTTAGTTGGTTTTTGATTTTTATATTTTTCAAATTGGTAATTAAAATAATCTTCACACATTTCATAGTGCTTAACTACCGGTATCATTTCATTTACATTAGGTTTATCCTTATGTTTATAGTAAAAAATATCATGTGTGTTAGTTAATTCTTGTATATACGTATTAGGGAATATGTTTATGTCAACAAGAGTTTTTAGCGGAAAATAGTGTAATAATTCCTTTTTATCCCTACAATATAAAACCTCAAATTTTTCTAATAATCGGTCTATACTCGTTTTTAATACACCTAATGTTTCACTATGTGTAACACATAACATATAGCCTTTATGTGCGTCAATTGGTCTAAAATACACCAAACTAACGTTATTTTGCACGGGGTGTACATTATGACTACTAGGAATCACATCAATATATGCTTCTTTATAACCACTATTTAACAAAACCTCGAGTTGGTCTCCCTCCTCTATTAACCAATACATAAATAACCTTTTTACAACTATAATATAATAAAGAATCTAGTAACCTCCACTTGATCCTCCACCTCTTCTATAAGTAACAGGTTGTCGCGCAATCTCAGTTTCAATTTGTTCAAAAGAACCACTTAAAGGTATCAAATAATCATGAGGTGAAGAAACATGAGTTGCGCCAACCATTGGTCCTTTACTTGGGTGAACATGATAAAGACCTATATATAATTCCCCTGTGCTTTGGTTTTTAAATTCGGATCCATCTGTATAGAGATTTTCTCCAGGGGTATACCTAAAAAATTGACTAAATCTACCTCTAAAATATTTTATAAAACCGAAAATATTATTTCTTTGTTCTGCTAGACCAACTAATTTTAAGTTTGTTTGATATACTTCTTTTAATTTTCCTGTTAATTGCCAATTTAAAAATAATGGAACATAATTATCATATTGTACGGTTAAATCTCGTTGTTTAAATAACTCATATTCATCTTGACTTACTTCTAAATAAACACTTTCATTAGATTTTTTTAAAAAATATCTATTAAATTCACCTGTTGTGTATTCTGATTCTGTTGGTTTAGGAAATGTGGTTTTTGGTGGTCTAGGTGCTAGTCTATTAAGTCCATATCCTTTAGCATAATAATATTCATTATCAATTACATAATAGGATTCTGGTAGTGGTTCACTATCAGTTGATTTTTCTGAAGGTTTAACTGTTGTTAATTCACTATTGGGTAAGTCTTGGGGATTTTTGCCCGTAAAATAGGAATTATCTGAGGTTTTATAGTAGGGACCAACATATTCTTTTCCTGTGGATGAATCGTATAATTCACCAGGGTTAGCATATTGATTTTCTAATATTTGAGATTTTGGGTAGTACATTATTTTATATCAGTATTTTGGGTATCCCAATCTCTTTGTGGTTTACCAGGGTTATCAGCAGCTGCATTTCGTAAAGCAGTATCTCTATTAAAATTAACATAAAAATGGATTGAATCTCTATATCCAGCAAAATATCCACCCCAAAGAATTCCAACTTTCTCTGCTTCAGCAACAATTCCTTGTTCTATCCATGGATCATAATCAGCTTTTCTTAATACCCTGCCAAGGGAATCAGTAACATTAAAATCTACTCCAGCAGCATAATTATGTACTGATTTTCCTGGGGATGCATTTTTAGGATTTTGTTCTTTAAGTTCTACAGATCTTTGGAATGATCTATAAACAGCATTGATTGAAATCACATAAGAATCATATCCACCATTTTTTAAATTATTATAAAATTGTTCAAATTGATATTGAACATTTTTATTCATATAACCAACTGCAGTACTAATTGAAATTTCTTGACCATAAGTACTTGTATTAACAGGTATTCCATTTACGGTTCTATTATCAATTATTTTTAAAGGATCATCCGTTAATAAACCATCTCTATCTATGACTCCTGGTGGGTCTATTGGTCCATTATTAACGATTAAAGTTGATTCGGGTGTTAACGATCTTGTTTTGCCCTTAAAAGGAGATTTGTATTGTTCAGAGTCCGTTTTTGGTATTGAAAGACAACCTAAATTAGTAGTCCAATTATTGTCTGCTATTTTATGATCTACTTGTTCAATAATAAAATTTACTGCTTTATCATATTGGGAGGGTAAAAATCTAGTTTTAGATTTAAAAGAATTATAAATTTTTATACCTGAAATTCCTTCAGTTGTAAATCCTAGTTTAAGAGGAAGAAAACCAATTTGAGTAGAGGGTTGTCCTGTTTCTTTAAATAATTTTTGGTTATTTAAATTTACATATCCCTTAAAAGATTGATGGCCTTGAGTAACAAAATCATCTGATAATTGAGTATAAAGTGCATTTTTTATTTTCTTAGAAACTGATTTAGTGTTACCTTTTTCTGTTTGAATATTAATTTTCCCGCCAAAGGCTCTAACTAAATATAATTGAAAGTTATTATCATATTGTTTTGCCTCATCATAAAGTAAACTATCTAAAAAATTTCCAACTATAGTGCTAGGTAAAACTTCAACTATTTGCTTAAAAACATTTTTAGCATAAAGAAATCCCTTAGCTAAAGAAACAAAAGTGGTATATTCAACATTTGGAAAAGTAATACCTTCAAATTTTACATTTTTATTTACTTCATATTCAGAAGTTTGGTCTGCATTTTTACTAATTCGGATATTAATAAATTTAGTAATATTACCAACTTCTTTTCCAGCTTCCCAAGCTGCATTAATTGCCGATAAATCCTCATCTTCAGCCTCATATCCTGGGGTATCTTGAAATGATGGGTTTTGTCTATCAATTAAACCTTTATTCCAATTAGAAAATGGTGTTGCATCATAATTTTTAGTTGCACTTCCCCCTGCGGTTGCACCTACTGTTATTTGGGTAGCTAAATCAGGTGTAATTTCAGTTTTAAAATTAATATCAGTAACAAAATTGGAAGTAGTATTAGAACCCGAAATTTCTGTTCCAAATAATGAAATTGTAGGAGTAGGTGGTTTTACTAATCCAGGTATTGGGTTTTGATCTATTATTGTTACAATAATATCATCTTTAATAATTGGTTCTAAATTAATTATATTACCAAAAGATTTATTTATACCAGTGGTAATTTGTTCCAAAAAACCAAATATTGATAGCTCTCCTTCATCATTTACACTCGCTAAACTCTCGGCTATAAATTCAAAATTTAAGTAAATATTCATTATTTTACCAAAATAACAATCACCATCGTTAAAATTATATTCTTTTAAATCATTAAAATAATCTGGTATGTTTAATTCTTCAATTGTATTATCGGAAGTTTGAAATAATTGTGGTTTAATTATGCAAACTTTAGGATCTAAAGAAATTAAATTAGGGTAAGTTGTACCAACATTACCATCTTCACTATAATTAAAAACTAAAGCGGCCGGTTCAGGAAATTCTTTACCAACTGTAGGTTGTAATAAATTTTGGCAATATTCTAATAATTTACCAAAAGTCATAAAATAATTATAATCAGGTAAATCAATATTAGGATAATTTTGATCATAATGTTCTCTAGCACTTTCCCATGAAAAGAAGGGACCTCTAACAGTATCCCCCTCAATTCTTTCTGCCCATTTTTTATCCCTAACTAATTCATAAAGTTTATAACCTAATTTTGAATCTCCAGATACACCAACTATATTAGATTCAGGTATTTCACCAACACCTTTTTTACCAAAACCTAAAATTCCTGATTGATCATCTATATCTTCCTGAATATCCTCTGGGGTTACTGAAAGTACTTTATTTCTTGCTGTTAAAGATTCAATTACATCACCTCTTGTTATTAATTTTAATGTAATATCATAAGTTCCATCTGCATTAAACTGCCAATCAAAGTTAGTTACTTTACCATAAAAACCATCATAATGAAAATTATATATGTCTCTATAATGTTCAATCCAGGAATAAATTGCTAAATTGGGAACTTGATTTTTAAACCAATAGTTTTCAATAAAAGTATTTCCAACATTTTCAATTTTTTGGTTATTATCTATATATTTGTCAAAACCCCATTCTAACATTACTGAATAACCTAATCTTAGGTAAACTAATTCAAGTAATTCAAATTGAAATCTATTATATGCTTTAATAGTTACAGTAGCTTCTCTAATAGAACCCCTATTTACACATTTAATATCTGCACTAAGCAAACCGGGAGCTGGGGATAAACCAAACTCACTACCTCCTAAACCATAAGAATTATTACTATTCCATAAAGAATTAGTTTTTGAAATACCTGATCTAGTTTTATAAGAAGTAAATTCTGATTTAGAATCAAATTGAGCTTCTTGTAAAGTATTAAATAAAACAGTTTTTTGAGCTAATTGATTACCAACAAAGTTTTCTGGATCTGAAATACCAATTGCTTTTAACCTTTCAACACCATCATAAATTCCATCTCTATTAGCATCAGTTTGAATAAATTCTCCACCAGTTGAATCATTTTCTTGATATTTAAAATTAGTATTAGTTTGTTCCCCAATAACATAAACTGATGAAGCTAGTTTAAGCCAGGCATTTCTATTATTTAAATATTGGATTTGATCAGGAGTTCTTTGTGAAGCAAAACCACTACCATGAGCTTTTTGTCTTCTTTTAATTTCATCTTTTAGGTTTTTACTAAAATCTTCTCCTATTATATTCCCTGTCATAACAATTAGTATTCATTTAATTCATTAAATTCTGATAAGATTGAACCAATTTGAGATGGAATTCTTATTTGAATCCCAGGTGTTATAAAATAAGAACCCTGATTAAGTGAATTATTAGCACTTGAAATCACCCACCATAATCTTGGATCACCATAATATTGTTGAGCTAAAACATCAAATCTATCTCCTTGTTCGGCATAAACATAAATGTCTTCAATATTTAAAGGTATTTCAGGGTATTTAGTTGTACCATAATATCTTTTATTGGGAGCAGTTTTATATTCAACATTGCTTTTAAAAATTGGTATTTGTGTATATCTTCCCATTATGATTGTGATTTTTGTGGTACATAATTAAATCCATCTTTTCCAGCATCGTAATTATTGCTTTCACCATTATTTAAAGCTAAATATCTTTCTCTACCATATGATTCAATCCAATTCCCATTTACTCTATCAAAAGTCGAATTATTATATGAGTTTTGTTGAACTCTAGGAACAAATTTATGAATTGGAGTAAAGCTAAAACCTGATACTTTAACAATCATTGGTAATTCTTTTACTGTTGAATCACTATTACCAGCATCATTAATTGCAATATCCCAAGGAGAATCTCCTTCAACATCCAAAGTCATACCTGTAATAAAACCAGGTTGTTCATAAAACCAACCACCCATAGTTAAAGTTATTAAATTACCCCTCATAAATCCTTGAGGTGAATAATCACCCGATAATGAAGAAGCTAAATAATTTAATTTTTGATACATTGGAATTAACTCTTGTTTTGATTGAGCTGCTACAGTCCATCCAATCGAAACGGATCGTTCAAATCCTTGAAATTTATAAAAACTTTCAGCTCTTCCCATAAATTTTTGAGAAGACCAATCTGATGAATAAGCATCACTTAAGGAATCAATAAAAGCTCTAAAATGAATATAAGTTTTTTCTGTTGGATTATTATTATCAATAATACCAATCCTAAATTTTACTAAATCATTTTTAATTTCATCTTGAATAACCCCACTAGATTTATAAAGTGGCATACCTGTTATTCTATCCATTGGTTTTAAAATAACACTATTTTCATTATTGGGGTCATTTGAAGTTCCATTTTTACCAAATGTATAACTTTTTAAGTTGCCCCTTTTACCTGGATTACCTAAATTAACTCTATTTTCAATATTTTTTATAACATAATCAGGTGAATTAGGGATTAATTCATTTGTATTAACATCTGTAATTTCTGATTCAAAATTAGGTTTATTAAATTCAGCATCTTTACTTGTTGGAACTTTATCAATTATTTGTCGTTGAGTAAAAGTAGAAATTTGTTGTCTATTGTTAATACCACTTTTAAATGCTTGATTATCAATTTTAGTTTCTAAACTAAAGTCATTATCATTAGATTCATATATGTTAAAGATTTTTAAAGTACCATTACTAAGAAAAGCACTAGTATAATCTGGAATACCAACAATATCATTATTTGCAAAATAAGCCGCACCACCACCTGTTCTAAACTTAAGATTATTACTAATTAATTCAGTAATATTACTATCTGTTGTTTTTTCAGTAGCTGGGATTACTTTAACATTATTTGAATTATAAGCTAAAGTATCAACATCAAACGAAGGACTACCAAAAATACCAGGTACATTAAAAGACCCTGTAGTTGTTGTAGCAACTGAATTTGCAAATAGGGGATTATTAATACCCGTTCTTTGGTCATTAAGCATACTAATAACCGTTTTTCCTACACCTAATGTTGCTCCGGGTCCTCCTGTATATTCATAAAGAATATTTCCTCCGGAATTATTTGAGCTTGGTTTTTCATTTATTTTAGGTAAAAAATTAAGTAATCTACTTTTTTTACCATCTGCACCCCCATCAATTATTTGAATATAAGTAGGTAAAGTTAAACCTGGTGGGTTTATTTCAACTTCTCCTGGAGCAGAATTAAGATTTGGGTTAAAAGGATTTAAACCTTGTTTGTTTGGATGAATACCAAATGGATTTCCAACAGTAGATGCAATAGTGGAAGCCGGAGTAAAAATTCCTTGATTTAAAGCTAAATTATTTCTGATGAAATTTCCTACTGCAGAACCACCACTTTGGTCTTCTTCTTCGGTAAATGATTCGTAACCAACTGCTGTATTTACGTTTGTAAGGGATAGAACATTTTGTTTGGCAATAAATAAGGGACCATTAATTGATTTAAAATCAAATAACATTTGCACCATTCTAGAAGTGTCATTAATAACTCTTCTAGGAAGTAGCGTACCCCCTCTTAGTAAGAAATCAGGCCCTCCTGTTCGCCCTACATCTTGAAAACTTTCAGGAATATCTCTTACAATATAGGGTTGGTTGCTATTACCACCACCTACAGTATCCTTACCAAATCTAATTGATTTAAGATCTGTTCTTAAATCTACTAATCCCATCTACTACTTAGGTAAGTTATTAAGATATTTACTATCTTCTTTAACTTTAAAAGCTAGTGATGTAGGGTTAGGTAAATTACTCATATTTGGATTACCATCTAAGGAATACTGATTATGTAAAGTTGATAATTGTTGATCAGCAACTTGTGGTACAGCACCATTTAAACCAGTTAAACTTGATTCACCCGCTAATAATTTTTCTTTTACACTCATGATTAATTATTTTATTATAAATATTATATTATTGAACACTATATAAACCTACTGGAGATATTTCAGGTTTTTTAGAATTTTGTTTGATTAAAGCAGATAATAACTTATTAGTTTCTTTTCCTGTTGAATTATCCGGTTGTGTGGGTAGAGAAACCTGACCCTCAGGGGATGAAATAACATCATTTCCTCTAAATAGATCAGTTCCAGCTACAATAGTATCTTTATTATTTAAGGCAATTGCACCTTCAGGGCCAAATAATGTCCTATCACCATAACCATTTTTATTCTTTCCAGGAGATAGTACATCATCACCTCCAATTAAAGCTTTACCAGCGGCAAATAAACCCGCAAGAGCTGCAACAGCTAAAACTGGACCAACAAATGGTATTTTTGCAACAGATTTAGCTCCTGTAACTGCCATAGAAGCTAATTCACCAAAGAAATTTTTTCTAGTAAGTAAAAGTTCTTTAGCTTTTAAAGCAGCTGTTATTTTTTGATAACCAATATATAATAGTTGGAATGATGTTAAAGCAATTAAAGCTTCTTTCATTTGACCCATTACTTGAACAACTGAAGTAAATCCTTGTATAATGGGATCTAAAAATTTAACAACATCAGCTAAAATAGCCTTAAAATTTTGTACTAAAGCATTTAAAGATTCTTGAGCTGATTGTTGTTCTAGTCTATTTGCTAATTCATCTTTTCCTAATGATCTTAATTCCTGTGCAGTTTTACCCTGAACTTCTTGTTGAAATAAAACATCAGCTAATTGATCACTAGTCATACCAACAGCAGCTGCAAGAGCTTCCTGTTGAAGAACATTCATCTTTTGAAAGTCTGCTAAAGTACCTGCTTGTTCGGCTAATTCCTTGGCAACTGTTGCCTGATCACCAGCTAAAGCAGCAGCCCTTGCTCTTTCTAAATTTAAATCTCTTCCTATTAATAATTCCTTAGGACTAGCCGATTCCTTACTAGATTCTATTAAGGAAATACAAGGTATAACAACCAAAAGATCAACTTTTGATGCCAATATACTTAAGGTAAACAAACAGATAAATTCTGCTATACAGAACCAAAATACTGGTTTAACTTCCATTGCTACCATTGATAAACAAATTGAGAAGAATAAACAATTAATAAATAAAGCTTCTC
>CAACVC010000299.1_pt1 | contig 11144 bp, 16 predicted proteins | sample 2381761 | NCBI WGS metagenome assembly CAACVC01 (sample SAMEA5211966, study PRJEB30684) | marine metagenome | biome: Marine; feature: Epipelagic; material: Water | collected 2015-10-15 | depth 45 m
TCCTAATTTCATGTCACTTATCGTTTAATTGTTCGTCTTGTTGTTTGTCGTGTTGTTCGTCGGCCTCATCAAAGTAGTCACGGCCTTCGTCTTCGTCGTCTGCTGGGTAGTCGTATCCTTCGCGCCACATATTTAATTTATTAGGCGTTGCTTAAATCACTCACTTTACTCAATTCTGCAATTACTCTGCTCTCATTGTACTTATCTTCCGCGTCTATTACTTGCTCTAACAATGTTTCAAGTGCTAAAATGATAACGCTATAATCTAAGGGGTTTTCAGTCGTGTTCATGGTAGTGGTGTTTGTGTTCATGGGGCAATGATACGCAATTTATTTCGTTACGCAAGCTTTTTCGTAAAATATTTTTAATTTTAACATTTGGGCACAAAAAAAGCCCCCACGTTTGGAGGCTCTTTAAATCATCTCTATGTAACAAACTAGGAAACAACCCTAGCGGCTAAGTTAGTCATTTTTTCGCGCTTCTCTGCGTTCCTTGCGCCTGTCGTTTACGATTGCGCTTATTAGCGTGTCAAGCCATCCGAATACCTTGTTGTCGGCCTCGGTCGGGGTGATATTGACGATTACCTTACAAAATGCCATAGCTGCCAAAAGCAACTCGGCCCAGTACGTTTGAATAAGTTCTCCCATAATGTAAAAATTTAGTGCAAGGTATTAAAGAGGCATTAAACAATTGATTGCTGTATGCCCACCAATTACCACGCCGCATCCTATCGCCTGTTTTTTGTAGTGCTTAGCATAGGCAGCCGCATAACTGTCACGGTCGATGCCGCAACCTACCTGCATCCCAAATATCTTGCTACGGTTGCCGACTAGCCACTCGACGTAAGCACTCGTATGAATATGGCCCTGAACCGTGCTTTGCATGTCGTTCTTTGCCTTTGTGCGCGCGGTTCCACCTTCGCCGTGGCAGTATTGCACATTGTCGTACTCGATGCGCTCAACCCAATTCCAAGACGTACCCAAAACGTCATTGTAGTCTTTAATCCATTCGCGCGGTACTGATGAGCTAAACGCCTTACGCATTATAAGACGGTCATGGTTGCCTATAATTACGTCAGCAATGGGAAAGGCTTGCGCCCACTTATCGACGTGCTTAATAGCCTCCTGTAACTCGTACCCTCCACTCATTCCGTTACCGTCAGTCTCATGATAAGACGCGTAATGGTTGTCGAGAATGTCACCGATAAAAACAACTTGGTTGCACGCAAAGCGGTCATAGGTGTCAAGGCAAAACTCAAAATAGCCGTCAAGCTCAAAAGGACAATGCAGGTCACCAATAACTAAAATACGCCGCTCCTTTGTTCTTAGGTAGTCCAGCGCTCTTTTCTGCTGGGCATTAATTCGTGGGCGTATCGTGTTAATCATAGAGCCATACTACGTCGGCATCCTTTGCCGGGTGGTCGTCAACGTGTAAAAATTCCTTATGAATGCCAATGCGGTTAAATCCCGCCTCGTATAACGCGCCGAGTATATACCCGCGTGTCCTGCTGTCTGTGCAAACTATATCAGCCGCCAAGCCGTCAACGTGGGCGCTGTCTTTTTTTCCTCCGCTTGCCCGGTTGTGTGCCGTGCATCGCACGCCGCTGCTAATATGAAAAGCAACGCCCGCTTTGTGGCGGGCATCGTCTAGCATTCTCAAAAAATCCAAGTCCATCACGTCAATACCAAGGCCCTCCGAATTGGTGCGGCATTTCTTGCACTTGCAATCGAATTCCTCGTATCTAAAATATCTCAGTTCCATATCATCGAACAGGCTGCAATAAAAATAACTATGTCCGCAACGTCCGCACGGCCATATTCACGCGCCTTGTACGTGGCGTTTACCATTACCGTGGCTAAGATAATCCAAATCATTTTTGCAGTTTTGCAAGCATTAATTCTATTTTGTGGACGGAGGCCAGCAGTTCTTTCATGTCGCTTTTAATTTCGTTGCTGTCAATTTCGAGCTGGATTACGCGGCTTTTGAGGCGTGCCACCGTGCTATTTAAGTTTACCCACACACCAACCAAACCAGCCGCCACCGGCAAAACAATTGCCACAAATTCCCATTCCATCACTTCTCTTTTTTCTGTATGATATACCAATTCGAATTATGGCACAAGATAGTGATGCCATCATAAGCGCGGTTAAATTGGTATTCTGTTGCTCCGTCAATTGTGGTGCTTGTATCCGTAACATTTGGCAGCAGCTTTATAAATTTATTTGCGGCTATTGTGCTGTCACTGTGGAATTGAATCGTGCGCCCTTCGCTGTTTGCAACGAGCGGTAAATAAAAATTTGCTGAGCCGTTTGCCCCTATCCAACTGTTAAAAATATGGGTGTCGTCTTGTTGCACGTAGCTGTTTAATGCATTCCTACTTGATACGCTGCGCAACGTGTTGTAATTGCTAACCTCACCGGCTCGCAACTGCCTGACCTGTTCAAATATTTCCGACGTTGAATTTATAACGTTGTTTGACAGCATGGATACTTGTAACGTCTGATTGTCGTTTTGAATTGCCAACTCTCCCGCCGTTATGTTGGTCGTTTCGAAATCTAATTGCCAGCGCTGCACGTTGCTTTGTCTGCTGTTCATTACAACATCAAAGCAAAATGGTGCAAAGTATTCCGTGCCTTCCTTTACTGTTTGCCACATCTCAAACAAACGCCCGAAAATTTGGCCGCGTTTAATTGGCACAGGAAACTGAGCGCCTGCAAGTGCTTCCTGCACGCCAAGCCGATGCAATGAAACGGCCACACTTGTTTGGCTGCTTATATATTCATTGTCTACGCCTGCAATGGAAAAATTACCCCAATTTGTAAGGTATGTATTGCCGAGTAAATTCGTTTGCGGGTCGCCGTGTAATGCCTCCCCTTGGTCGCTCGTCAATTTATTGTTTAAGCTAGTTTCTGCTTCGTACAAAATGCCATCTCCCAAAAGTCCTAGGTCATCAGTTAAAAGCGCATGACTTATCAAAATCATTTGCCCGGTGCTAGTGTAATCCGCTGTCACGTCCGCCCCAACTTGTATAATTCGCACTTGTAAAATAATATCCAGCCCCACCTGTTGGCTTGGCAGTGCGTCCGTCGTAACGCCCCAAGTAAACGCCCCATCTAAACCGTCGCCCCTTTGGAACTGTGCAAAGCCTTGCGCGTACTCGCCCGCCGATGTGCCCCAACCTGCATTTGTATAATACTGGTTGCCGCATTTTATTGTCATTTGCATCTGCACCGTCGCCGCGTTGAACGGGTTATTTTCAAAGCTTTGTGCAGGTAATAATATTTGCGCAGTTCCTGAAATGTTAAACTGTAAGCCGGTTATATAAGTGCGGTCTGTATCGGCATACGTTACACTATCGCCGGTAATGATTCCCGCCGCTGTGTAGTCACTAAAAAGGTATTCATTGCCATCGTGCTGGCGTGTGCGTCGAATGCTTTTTAATGGTGGCAAATTGCTTAATGTACCGCCGGCCATCTTCGTAAAATTCGCGTCAATTTCTGTAATGTATCCCGCCGATAATTCAGCAACTTCGCCCGTGGTTAGTGTGACGTTCGCATTTGATAAATTGACTTGAATTAAATCGCTTGTCCAGTTGTCGCTTTGACTTGCTCGCACGTGACAATTCACGGGCAAAAACCACCAATATCCATTTGCCTGAAACACTCGCGCGTTCAAACTTAATGCAATGCTTTCTAATATCTCAAAGCTGTTGTAACCTCGGTCGCCGTCATATATTTCGTTACTCGGTGTTACTAACGGGTTATGCAAAGTAACATCTTTCAGCCAGTCCGTGCCGGTGTAGTCCTCCATTTCTACGTCGTTGACGTATCGAAAGAACGCCGCGCCGCTGGCCCAAAGGTTGGTCGTTCGCATTTGATTAAAAATGCTCATAATGGCCGCGCGTGCTGGCTGTATCAAATCAAAGCCCCCTGAAGTTTGAATAAATTTTGTTTCTTTTAAATTGGCTAAGTCGTCACTCGCGGTAATATTTACCAGGTTTGGCGCGGGTGCGTCTTCCTGCTCGATTTGTTCGGCTGCAATGATACCTGCCCAGTAAAGCTTATCCAATCCGTCCGGGTCTTTTCGGATTTCCACTTGCATTCGCCCCTCTTCGGCAGCCGGTAGAACGGTATTTAAAAAGGTTTCAAATTGCCCTCCATTATTAAGCACGGTGAACGTAACTGACGAACCAATAATAGGTTGGAAACGGTTTTCACTGTCGCCAGTGTAACGCAATTGGAAGCCTTCAGCGCCCAAGGTTACCTCGTACGTTGTGCCGTTGTAAGCAGTATCGCGTAGGTTAATACGCCAATCTGTGCCGAGTTCATCGCGAAACTCTCCGTAAAATCTAATATCTGACATCAGTACCCTCTTACTCGGTTACGGTCTATACTGCTCATTTCACTCGTTAAAAGTATATCGCGGCCTGAAATCTTGCCAGTCACCTGTACATTTTGGCCGCCCATCATGCTGCGCAATTTGTCAAGTGGTGCAATTACCTCAGGGTTAGTTTTCGCTCCGGGATACTCGCCCACAAGCCCAAGCGTAGGGCCTGAAACTATACCGCCATCGGCGAAGGCTGGCAATCCTGAGAATAAACCTTGTACAAGTGCCACACCTGAAGCAATTAAAGCAGGTATTACAATTGGAGCCGCTGGGCCTGTAAATTTACCGCTGTTTATCATTGCTTCGATTATTGACGCTTGAGAAGCTGCAAGCGCCGCGGCTATAATGCCTTTTGCCATATCAATCAAGCCATCTTTTGCGCTTTTTGCTCCTGTAATCATGCTGGCAAACGCTGTGCCGATAATATTACCAAAAGTTGTTGCCGCTCCTGATAGCCCTTCCATAATGTTTTCCGCTGTTGTCAATTCCGCTGTCAATCCTTCTACTGGCGTTTGTTCCAACTTATTAAACAAGTGGCCAAGCGTCTGCGTTAAATCTTTCGCGCCGTCCTCTGTTGGTTTCCAAATATTCTCGCTTGGTACTTCCTCTAGCTCATTAATTAAAAATCCTATGGTGTTTTTAAGCTCGCGCGAAGTTGTAGTTAGCTTTTTCGTTTCTTCTTCAACTTCCTCAATAATTACAGGAGTTTTTTCCAGTTTTTTATTGACTTCGTCCAGCATTGTATTCATGGTAGCCAACTCGCTGTTAGCTGTGGCAAATGCTGCGTTTGCTTCCTTCTGTTCTTTAATTGCTTTACCTCCAAACTTTTCGGCAATCTTATCTTTCGCGGCTTTCTCGGCTTCTAATTCTGCAACTAGCTTTTTTTGTTGCTCAATTTGCACCTCGATATTTCGCTTCTGTTCCTCAAGCGTTAAATTCTTGTTTGCCTCGGTCAATGCGTCAACTGCCGTTACTGCCTTTTTGGTTTCATCCGTCAGCATTATGATGCCCGTAACAACCAACGCCAAGGCCGTGGCAGCAAGTGCAAACGGGTTCGCAAGCATTGTGGTATTGAGAAATTTAAACGCTACCTGTGCCGCTTTTATTCCGCTTATTAAGTTGGGCAAAATAAGCAAGACGGGGCCAATGGCTGCCGCAATTCCTGCAATGGCTAAGGCCACGTTTTTTGTGCCGTCGCTTGTTCCTTGCAAGAACTGTACAAACGTTTTCAGTTGGTCAACGATAGGCCGTAAATATTGCACAAGCAAACGGCCTATTTCCTCCTGTAAATCGCCGAATGAATTAGCCAACTGCGTAAAACCGCCATCTGCTTCTGCTGCTGCCTCTGCGCTACCTCCGTACTGCTTGTTGAGTTCGTCAAGTATTAACGTTTGCGCCTCTGCAAGATGGCCCGTTTCCGTAAGTGACTTAATTACTTTTTTCTGGTCTTCGCTAAATTGTATACCTGAACGGCTTAACGCGCTAAGGTTTGCCACCGGGTCATTTAACGCTTTACCCAATTGAATAGACGCACTTTTTAAATCGCCATCTAATCGCGTGGCAAGGTCTAACGCTGCTTCCTGTGTGCGTCCAAAGTTCTCGCCCGTAATATTGGTAAACGTTAAAAGCTGCGCGGTTGCATCCTTTAAAATAACCTCATCGCCGAACAGCGTTTTGTTCTGCAAGTTGGTTGCCATATTCTGCAACTCCTGCGAAGTTATTCCGACTTGGCCCGCCGTAGACTTCAAACCCGCCTCGACTTGTGCAATGGCTTTGGACTGTTCGCGGAATGCCTGAACGCTGCTTGCACCCATTAAAGCCAGTGGCGCAGTTATGCCGACGGTCATGTTTCGGCCAAGCTGCTGAATCTCTCGCGTGTTCTTGGCTATGCTTTTGCGTGCGTCGCCAAGTTTCTTATTTAGCTGCGTGGTATCCGCGCCAACCCTTACAATTAAATCGCCTAATTTTGCCATTGCTTTACTTTGCTAACTGTCGCAAGATACCAATTCCATCGGCGGCCTTTTCTTTCTTCTCCCATGGGAAGGTTGCCAAGTCCTTTGGGGTTATCCTTTTCTTTACGTGTGGGTTAATTGTAATGGCTGCCAGCCATCGCGTGCGCTCCCATTCTGCTTTTTCTCGTTCTTCGATTTCTTTGTAGTGCCCCGCCATAGCGTTGCCAAACTCTGCGAACGTCAAACCATAAAGCAAAAAAGGGGTTAGACGCAATTGGCCTAACCCCATTTCTTCAATTTCATCCCATGTCAACGGCTTGCCTTGGCTTTTGTTTTTTTTTGTGTGCCGCCCATGACTTTGGCCACGGCTTCGCTGAGTTTTTGCAAATCAGATATTTCTATCATACCAAAGAAATCATCAACGTCCATTTCGAACGCCATGCCTTGGCTTTTGCATCCCTCCTGCACAAAATAATAAACCAGCTCAGGAATCAAAGTAACGTCGTTGCTGTCAACGTCTGCCACCTTTTTACCTGTCGCATCTTCAAACTTTCTCCAAGCGCGCATTGTTGCACGAATTGGAAAGGTTTTACCGTCTAGTTTTATCTCTACCATGTGGCAAAGATAGAATTATGCGATTACTTCGCGCGTAATTGTGCCAGTAATTTCAACAGTCATTGAAAAACCAACGTTGTCTTCTACGCCTGCTGTTTGCTCAAGGCTAGAAATAAAGCCCTCCAGTTGAAACTGTTCATCCCCTACATTAGCAGCGCCGTTAGCGTCTACGTGAGTATAAAGAAAAAACAATTTCGTGCCTGCCAATTGTGCCGCTGCAAAAGTGTTATATCCGTTTGTTGCGTTTTCCTCAAACAAACCTGAAACGCTTAAGCTTGCCGATTTTAAACCGGGCAAAAGCTCACGAAATCCACCGCTGGCCTTTGTGGTAATATCACGCATATCGCTAGTTACCGAAATGCTGCACTCCGTTACCTTGTCGATAACTACCTCAGAATCTTCTGCTGTTCCTGAGAAAACTCGAATATTGCTTGAGTTTATTAATCCTACTGTCTGTGCCATTACTCTTTAATTTTTTTTGATTCTTTTTTTTCGGGCTTGTCTAGATAGCCGCCTTTTTTAAGCTTTGCGGCAAACTTATTTGAAACGTCTACAACCTTTCCGGCGGGCCATTTCCAACCGCCTTTGTTGTATGGTTTTTGTATCGTTACCTTCATGCGTGCAATTTACTCAATTTAAATTTCATTAAAATCTTCTGTCCAATGTTCATAGTTTTCAAATAAAAATAATTGCACTTGTTGTTTTGTCATTGCGTTATCAACCGCATGAAGTAACTCAACAATGCATTGTGAACCGTCTAGAGCAACGCGATAAGTGTCAACAATTGCAAATTCATCAACGTCTTCAATGCTTATTTTTAAATATCTACAATCCATATCGCGAGCTTCTAGCGTTATAATTTGAAAGGACTTGCGCAGCCGTTAAATTATTGTCATAAATTCTTATCTCTCCCAATACTTGCGACCTTGCGCGGGATGAACTGCCGCTAATACTGCCATTATTTTCGACAATCATTCCAACAACTAATTTGCAGTCATTAGTACAAACTGGCTTCCGGGTTGTGCTTATGCTCGTGTTTGCAATTTGAGAGCCATTTTTGTACAATTTTATATTGTTGCCATCTAAAACCCAAGTCAAGCAGTACCAAGTATTGGTCGTTACGTTGTTGCTACCCGTTAGCGTGTAGTTTGCGACTCCGCCAATAGTGTATCGAATTGCTCCTGCACTAGTAATATTGGGCCAATAACCTGCATTCGTACTTGAGCAATTACTTTGATAGCCTCTCACCATACTAAACTGCTGACCGCTAAATTGTATCCATTGCTCGAAGGTCTGTTGTTGCCCGTAAGTATTCGGTAAGTCACAGCGGGCGTAATCATTAACGCCATCGGTACTTATATAGTTGATTGACCCCGTAGTAACTGCTAACCCTCCATTTAAACTGCCTGTGTTTGAGTTTGCTAAATCTGTAAATGATGTGCCACTTGACCAGCAATTCGAATCATTGAAGTCCCAATGAGAAATCAAATCTGCGGTAACAATTCCGGGAGTAGCAGACGGTGCTTCCTGCCCGTTAAACTTGGCGATGTTTGCCTTTGCAACTCCGTTCAAGTTGGTTAAACTGTCAAACGCTGTGCCGTTTATTTTATCAATTGCCATTACGCAAGCTCAATGAAATCGTTAGACGGGTTAAAATAAATTTGTCCGTTAGTGCTGTCTAGACAATACCCAACGACACGAACAACATCGCCCGTTGCACTTGGCGCGGTCGAAGTTATATTGCCCGCTGTCGTTGAAATATATAACGCATCTGCTATAGTGCCTGCGTCGTGGTCCAGTGTGAACATTCCACGCAATAACATCCCGTCAACATCTGGGTCAGTACCTAAAGCAATTGCCAGCAATACGTTGCCGGACGTAGCAACCGCATCCGCATCAGTTGCCGCCCATGTTCCGCTTGAAGTATAGTAACAAAGCTCTCCTTGCGTTGTGCTACCTGTGCCAATTTTGACAATCTCTCCATTACTACTAAAATTTGTAACGGCAGTTTTAGCGCGTACAATGTTCTTTGCATTTGTGTCTAAGTCTCCACCAAGCTGCGGCGTTGTATCATCTGCCAAGTTTTGCAGCGCGCTGTCAGCTGTTGAGCCTTGTGTTGATGTCGCGTAGTCTGACGAATCAAACGCTTTTACTTGAGCAAGGTTTGTTACCTCTGAATCCATCAACGCGCCCGCTGCGCTAACGTTATTCGTGTCTGTAACGTCTGCGCTTGTTTCAATACCATCAAGCTTCGTTTTGTCTGCACTACTCATTGAACCCGCTGCGCTTGTTGTCGCTGCCGTGATTGCAATGTCAGGTGTATTCCCTCCGCTACTTGTAATCGGTGCTGTTCCTGTCACCGAGGTAACTCCACCGCCGCCGCCGCTTCCATTTGCTGCGGCTGTTATCCGTCCTTGCCCGTCGACCGTGATGTTTGCCGCTGTGTAGCTGCCTGCCGTTACCGCTGTATCATCAAGGTTTAAGACTACGCTTCCCGTCGTTGGACTTGCCGTTAAGCCCGTGCCGCCTGTAACATCATCAACCGTGTTTACTTCTGCTCCGGCTTCAATCCCTGCGAGCTTGGACGCATCCGCTGAAGGGTAAGAATTCTTCGCGTTGTTTGTTGTTATGTCGCTCGCCTGCTGCGTTGTGATACCAACCTTGGCATTGTTGGCGGTAATATCTGAAGCTTGTTGAGTGGTAATACCAACCTTTGCGGTATTGGCTGCTACTGCACTGGCATCGGTGTAACTAATCTTTGCTGTGTTTGCTGTAATGGCTGAGGCTTGCCCTGACGTTATGCCCGTCTTTGCAGTGTTTGCTGTAATCGCTGAAGCCTGCTCAGAAGTGATTCCTGTCTTTGCTGTGTTTGCAGCCACAGCACTTGCGTCCGTGTAACTAATCTTCGCAGTGTTAGCTGCTACTGCTGAGTCTAGTGCAATGTCAGCCGTTCTTGCTAGCGTGCCTGAGCTTGTTGGTAAACTTAATGAGGCATTAGAACCGCCTGTGTATCGCAAGTAAGCGTAATGCGTGGCGCTCTTAATATGCAACTGTGTGCCAACAGGTATATTCAAAATAGCTTCATTGGCTGATGTTGAGCCGTCAATGTTTAGCGCCGTGTATGCAGTCGTGCCGCTGCCGTCTGTTGCTACTATGAAGTCAATATCTCCCGGACTGGTTTCGGTTATAAGTATTTCACTTATGCCGGTCTTTAGTTTTGCCGTTGTTGCGCCTAACTCTAATGCGCTGTTTGTATTTGCGCCGTCATTGATTGTAGTGCTAACGCCTGTTTTTAGATTGGTGTAAAGCACATCCAAAAAATCAACAGGCTCCCATTTGCCAGTTGTGCTGTTGTAATTAATTACATCCTTATTGCCTAAGCCTGTAAGGTTTACATCGCTCAAAGCCGCTAACGTTGTAACGCCTCCCGCACTATCAGCCGCTTGCCATTCCTGTTGTGATGCTACGTACTTAATGAACTGACCATCACTAACGCCTGCAACATCAACGTCCGACAATGCGCCAAGCTTAACGCCTGTAATGGGGCTTCCTTGCGCTATCTCAAAGTCGCTGCGGCTTATCCTTACATCGTAATCCGCTGTGATGTTATACGTCCTCTGTGCCTCGTCAAAATCAATAATTTCACCAAGGTATTGGATGCTTTGAACGTTTACCCCGGAATATGTACCCGTCACCCGGTCAAGTGCCGCACGTGTATGCGTTGCCATATCAATGCACTCCGTGTAACTTGTAGAATACAAATTAACTTCAATCTGTGCCGTGTCCAGCTTGGACGGTTCGCGCTTCGTGTCGCTCGGTTCGTTGCTGCTTACGTTGTAAACGACGTAAGGCAAAACCGCGTCCTGCTGTGCTACTTCAGGAAAAATGCGCGTGTCAACGATTGCACGCAAATCGGCATTCGATAGCAGTAAATTGTAAATTGCTTTTCCAACTGTCATTTCATAAACCTTTTAAATTCCTGCCTGTAAAGTTCAACCTGTCTGCGTTGCGTTTTGCCAATTCCCGCTTTTATTCCTTGCGTTAGTTTGCCCTTGTTTGGCGTTTGCATAATGATGCCGCCGCCGCCTTTCTTGCCTCCTTTTTTCATCGTTGCAGGTCGAGCGCCCATTTCTACAATATGAGCAAACCAACCATCTGCGCCGTCGCGTACTTTACGTTTTAACCTGTATT
>CAACVC010000302.1_pt1 | contig 11115 bp, 14 predicted proteins | sample 2381761 | NCBI WGS metagenome assembly CAACVC01 (sample SAMEA5211966, study PRJEB30684) | marine metagenome | biome: Marine; feature: Epipelagic; material: Water | collected 2015-10-15 | depth 45 m
CCAGCGTTTAAATGAAGGTAAAAACGTATTAATCTGCATTAGAGATGTAGAACCAAATGAAAATCAACCATTTACTCCAACTCAAGTCTACAGAAATGTTAGTACTGAACTTCATCATTTAATTGAAGAAGGTAGAGTTAAAGTTATGGTAATTCCTGATATCGAATCAGTTAATTATGGAAGAGGAGTAGGATATGATATTATAGAGCATGTTCCACCTACAGATATTAAAGAAGTATCTGCTACAAAAATAAGAGAACAAATGCGAAAGGATGGTAAGTTATAAACGACATATTGCAAAAACAGTTTCATGGAGAATAGTAGGTACAATAGACACAATAGTAATCTCAGGACTAATAACGGGTTCTTGGGCAGCAGGATTGGCTATAGGGGGTATCGAAATTATTTCCAAAATGGCGCTTTACTTTCTACACGAAAGAGCTTGGTATAAGTTTAGCAAGTTTGGGATTAAAGAAAAATAATGGCTAAAAAAATACCAAAAATAGTAAAGGATATTATACGTAATAGACCTGAGATAAATTATGCTTTCAAAAAGCATGTCTCATTTTCACAATTACAAATTTATAGTGGTTGTCAACATAGGTGGAAATTACAATATAAAGATAAAATTAAGAAATTTAATTCATCTATTCATACTGTTTTTGGTACTGCAATGCATGAAGTAATGCAAAATTATTTAGATGTGTTTTATAGTAAAAGTAAAGCAGCAGCTAATAGATTAGATTTAGAAGAATTATTTCAAGAATATTATATAGAAGAATATCAAAAACAATATAAATCAAATGATAAATCACATTTCTCAGATGCAGTAGAAATGAGAGAATTTTTTAATGATGGAGTTGAGATATTAAAAGAATTTAAAAAAAGAATAGGTGGATTTTTTAGTAAAAGAGGTACGTATTTAGTGGGTTGTGAAGTACCTCTTGATCTACCACCAATTAAAACATTAAGTACTGTTCATTATACTGGTTATTTAGACGTTGTTTTATATCATGAACGTAGTGATACATTTACAATTATTGATATTAAAACTAGTACTAGAGGATGGAATGATAAAACTAAGAAAGATACTATGAAAAAGTATCAGTTAGTATTATATAAAAAATATTTTTCAGAACAATACAATATACCAATTGATAAAATTGATGTTAAATTTTTAATATTAAAAAGGAAAATATACGAAAACACAGAGTATATAATGAGAAGAATGACTGAATTTACACCTGCAAGTGGTAGAAATACTGTAAATGCAGCTAGTCGTGCTATGAATAATTTTATTGAAGAAGTGTTTAATCAAGATGGTAGTATAAAAGATAATAAATACCCTAAAAGCGTAAGTAAATGGAATTGTACTTTTTGTCCTTATGCTGAAGATAGTAATTTATGTGGTCAAGGGGTGCATTTTTCATAAATCCACATATATGTATAGATGAATATAATGTTATAAAAAATAAAAATTATGAGCGTTAAAAAACCAATGACACTAACCAGTGTCAAAGTAAAAACTGATTTATTTAATGATTTTAAAGTGGAATGTGTTAGACGAAAATTCTCGTTCCAAAAGCTTGCCGACCGTAGTCTCTTTTTGTATCTTACAGATGATGATTTTAGAAAGAAGATTACTAATCAAACTAATTTAGAAAAATAAAAATAAATAATCTTATGAATAAAAGTTTTAAACACCTTCCTCAAGACAAAAGGAAGAAGATATTATTAATATGCGATGATATAAGAGTTCATTCAGGTGTTGCTACTGTAGGTAAAGAAATTGTAATTGCCACAGCTCAACATTTCAACTGGATACAAATGGGAGGTGCTATTAAACACCCAGATCAAGGTAAATTATTCGATATTAGTGCTAGTGTAAATGAAGAAGCTGGTATTAATGATTCTAGTGTTAGAATATTTTGTACAGATCAATATGGTAATGAACAAATTCTTAGATCAGTACTAAAAGCTGAAAAACCAGATGCTGTAATGTTAATTACAGATCCTAGATATTTTAGTTATATTTGGGCAATGGAAAATGAAATTAGAAAACAATGTCCTATTGCTTACCTAAACATTTGGGATGATTACCCAGCCCCAATGTATAATCAACCATTCTATAGAGCATGTGATTTATTAATGGGTATTTCTAAACAAACAGTTAATATCAATAAATTAGTATTAAAAGATTGTGATAATAGTAAAAGAGTATTTAGATATGTACCTCATGGTTTAAAACATGATGGTAGAGATTCTTATATTCCTTTAGATGAGAATGATGAAGGAATGTTATCATTTAGAAAAAAATTCTTTAAAATTAACAATAATAAAGATGTTGATTTTGTTTTATTCTTTAATTCAAGAAACATTCGTAGAAAACAAATTCCTGATGCTATGATGGCATATAGAAGTTTCTTAGACAGTTTACCTAAAGAAAAAGCAGCTAAAACTAGATTTATATTACACACAGAAGGATCTACTGATGCTGGTACTGATTTATATGCTGTAAAAGAATATCTATTTGATGAATCTTATCATGATAATATAGTGTTTTCTCATGAAAAATTAACTAGAGAACAATTAAATTATCTATACAATATAGCTGATGTTCAAATCTTATTAACATCAAATGAAGGTTGGGGATTAACAATTACAGAAGCAGTATTAGCAGGAACACCTACAATAGCAAATGTAACAGGTGGAATGCAAGATCAAATGAGATTTGTAGATGAAAATGGAGAATGGTTTACACCAAGTGCTGATGTACCTTCTAATCATAGAGGCACATACAAAAAACATGGTGAATGGACATTCCCAGTTTATCCAACAAGTAGATCAATTCAAGGATCGCCTCCAACACCTTATATCTATGATGATAGATGTAAATGGGAAGATGCTGAAGCTAGAATTAAAGAATGTTATGAATTAGGTAGAGCTGAATTAAAACGTAGAGGTAAAGTAGGTAGAGAATGGTTCTTAGGTGATGAAGCTGGATTTACAGCTGATCATCAAGGAGCTAGAGTTGTAGAAGCGTTTACTGAATTATTTAAAATTTGGGAACCTAGAAATGATTTCGATATAGTAAATGCCACTGAATATAAAGGTAAGTTTTTAAACCATAAAATAAATTATTAATGAATAAACCAGAATTTGTAATAAGCGCACCATTTGACACTTACAGTGGTTATGGAGCAAGATCAAGAGATTTAATTAAATCAATTGTTGATTTAGATAAATATGACGTTAAATTAATTCCACAAATGTGGGGTAATACCGCTTGGGGATTCTGTGATGACCATAAAGAATGGGCATATTTAAAAGATCTTCAAATAGAAGGTATTAAACAAGGAGAAAAACCTCAAATTTGGATGCAAGTATCTATTCCAAGTGAATTTACACCTATAGGAGAATATAATATTGGAGCAACAGCTGGTATTGAAAGTACTCAATGTGATCCTAGTTGGGTTGAAGGTTTAAATAGAATGGATATGAATTGGGTTTCATCAAAACATGCTAAACAAGTATTTCAATCCATGAAATTCGAACAACGTAATAAACAAAATAATATCCTAGTTAAAACTATACAATCAGAAAAACCAATTCATGTTGTATTTGAAGGTGCTGACATTAACACTTACAAACATTTACCTAAAGTAGATCTTGATTTATCATTAGTTAAAGAATCATTTAACTATCTATTTGTAGGTCATTGGATGCAAGGTGATTTAGGACATGATAGAAAGAATGTTGGTTTAATGGTTAAAGAATTTTTTGAAACATGGAAAGGTAAAAAACATAGACCTGGATTGATTCTAAAAACAACTATGGGTAAAGATAGTTATTTAAGTGAAGATATAATCCTAAAGAAAATTAAAAAAATTAAAGATTCAATAGGAGGTGATTTACCAAATGTTTATGTAATGACAGGTGAATTAAGTAATTCACAATTGAATGAGTTATATAATCATCCTAAAGTAAAAGCAATGATTTGTTATACTAAAGGTGAAGGATTTGGTAGACCATTAATGGAATTTGGATTTAGTAAAAAACCAATTATATGTTCAGGATGGTCTGGTCATTTAGATTTTTTAAATCCATCATTTACTTATTTACTACCTGGTGAACTTGAAAATGTTCATCCATCTGCTGCTAATAATTGGTTAAAACAAGAAGCACAATGGTTTAAACCTAGTTTAAGTCATGGTAGAAAAGCAATGAAAGAAGTATTTCAAAATTATAAAAAATGGGTTGTTAAAGGTAAACAACAAGGACATTATCTTAAAACTAACTTCACATTAGAAAAAATGGGTGAATTAGTAGATAATATTTTGAAACATAATTTACCTGAGTTTAAACCTAAAGCTCAACAAGTAGAACTAAATATGCCTACTAATATTAATACTGGAGGTGTTAGTTTACCAACTATAAAATAAATAATATGGCACAATATGATGAAATTATAAATTGCCCTAAATCAGGAGGTGATTTATGTTATAAAGTTGAAATTAATAATAACGTTACTAATTACATGAGTATATCTTGTGGTTTTTGGACTAACAGTTTAATGAAAGAAGGTGAGGAATTCTTTGAATTACAAATGAGTGAATTACCTGAATTATACAAAGATTTAGCTTGGAAAGACCCAGAAACAGAATTAGTTTGGTTACCAAATACTATAAACACAGATGCTGGAATGGTATTTGCTGATGGTAAAAATGCTGATAATTGGAATTGGGCAGCTGTTAAATCAACTCGACAATATAAAATGCCTGAAGGAGCAACTGTTGTTGATATGAAACAACCAGAATTTAAACCAGATATGACTACATTAAAGCATTTTAAAGAACGTGATTATATGGAAGCTTTAGATTATTTAGGAATATTAACAACTCCAAAACCAGTAGTTAACAATGAAAATTAGTTATGCAATAACAGTTTGTAATGAATTAGATGAGATAACTCGTTTATTAAATTTTCTTATAAAGAAAAAGCGTAAGCAAGATGAAATAATTATTTTATTTGATAAAGCTCATGGTACACCTGAAGTATGGGATAGATTAATTGAATTAAAAGGTGATGATTGTTGTGAGTATCATGCTAAAACGTTTAAACACCATTTTGCTGATTGGAAAAATCAATTAACAGATTTATGTAGTGGTGATTATATATTTCAAATTGATGCGGATGAAATACCTCATGATATTTTAATTGAACAATTACCTACCATTTTAGAAGGTAATCCTGATAATGAAGTTTATTTAACACCAAGAGTTAATACAGTAAAAGGTTTAACTAAAGAACATATTGATAAATGGAGATGGAACGTTGATTCGGAAGATAGAGTTAATTGGCCTGATTATCAATGGCGTATTTGGAAAAACAAACCAGAAATTAGATGGGTAAATAAAGTACATGAAAAATTAGAAGGATTTAAAACATATGCTCCATTACCTGCTTTACCTGAGTTAGCTTTATATCACCCTAAAACAATACAAAAACAAATTAAACAAAATAATTATTACGATACATTATGAATATAAATACAAATGGAGTATTACTAGAAGAATTAAGATCAAAGCATTCGTTTGACTTAAATATTGTTGATCAATTAGATAAAGAATTTGGTGATGATTATTATGATTTAGTAGAAGAATATAATGATTTTTGGGATAATGGTTATTTTGAACAAGTAAAAACTCAATCATCAGGTGGAGCTGGTCATATTGCAGGAGCTGGTCCAGTTGACTATAATGAAGGTAAAGTAATTTATTTATTCATTAGAACTAGACAACCTAAAAACGTAATGGAAATTGGTTTTGCAAGTGGTTGTTCATCAGCTGTAATTGCTAAGGCATTAGAAATGAATGGTGAAGGTAAATTATATACTGTAGATCTTAAAGAAAATCCTGGTATGTCAGCCAACCCTAATAATGATCAAGAAAAAGTTTGGAGAATAGATTATTTTAATGAATACGTTGATAAAGGAATTATTATACCAACATATCCTAAAGATGCAATTGATTATTTAAATGAATTTGATACAAATATTCCTATTGATTTAGTATTTACTGATGGTGGTCACGAACCAGAATTTTGCTATCCAGTAGCTACTAAATTAAAAGAATTATACCCACAAGCATTACATTTATATCATGAATGGTCATTTTCACCTTTAACATTAAATAAAGCTAAAAGTTATATTTCAATAGGTGCAAATTTAAATCATCAAAAGTTTGCTGAAAGAGAAGCATTTGAAAGAATATTCAGCTATAAAGATTATGAACATTATGGTTTTTACGGTAGTTGTGGTTTAGGTGTAGTTAAACCTCGTAAACCATCAAAGCCAGGTTCTATAAAAGTATATTATAGATTATCTAATTTTGAAGCTGGTATGTCTAAAAAGAAAATACCTAATGCTACTAAACAACATTGTTTAGAAAATTGTATTGATGTTTTTGGTAAAGAAAATATAACAGTTATAGGTGATACTTTAAATGAAGAAACTAAGAAATTTGTTATTAAAAAAGGATTAAAATTAGTTGAAGTAAAAAATGGAACAGGATCAGGTACATTTAGAGATGCTTTAGATTTAGCTATTCAAGAAAATAATAGTGGTGAAATGGTTTATTTATTAGAAGATGATTTCTTACATTTACCTCACTCAGCTAAATTATTAGAAGAAGGTATAACTAGAGCACCATTATATACTACATTATATGATCACCCAGATAAGTATATTAATAAAGATCAAGGTGGTAATCCTCAAATAGAACAAAGGGGTGAAGTTACTAGGTTAATTAAAACAGATTCCGTACATTGGAAGTTAACAAATAGTACCGTTATGAGTTTTGCTTGTAGAGTTGAGCGTTTAATTGAAGACCATGATTTACTAATGAAATATTCTAGTAATAACATAACAGATTCATACGGTTTATTTACTGAATTAAGTCAAACAAAACAAATAGGTGTATTAAGCTCAGTACCTGGTTATTCAACACATTGTGAAGCAGCTTGGTTAACACCATTAACAAATTGGAACGTAATATGATAAAATTTTTAATTAATAAATTTAACTACTTTAAATTCGCATATAATTCTCTTGTAGGAGTTAATCAAGGAAAATTACGAATTACTAAAAAAGGAAATGTTAAAAAAGCAAAGTAATATGATAAGTTTAATTATACCCTCTTATAGAAATGCTGATTATTTAGACATATGTTTACAATCAGCTATTGAACAACAAGAGAATAAAAATGAAATTATAGTTGCTATAGATGGTTTTATAGAAGAAAGTCAACACGTCTTAGACAAATATAAAGATGATATTAAAGTACTTGATTTAGGTGAAAATCAGGGTATGCAAACGGCTTTAAATTTAGCTGTTATGAATGCTAATAATGAAAAAATATTCATTATAAATGATGATAACGTGCTTTGTAGTGGATGGGATACAGCTATTGAATATAGTTTAAATGAAAATAGTGTATTAACATTAAATCAAATTGAACCAACAGGACCAGGTATATTCCAATTCCCAGTTAAAGATTTTGGACGTAATCCTAAAGAATTTGATTATGAAGCATTTATTAAATATGAAAAAACAATTAAACGAGATAGTTTAACTCTAGATGGTGGCATTTTCCCATTTGCAATGTATAAGAAAGATTATATGATTGTAGGTGGTTTTGACACTATGTATAAGTCTCCCTTTATATGTGATTGGGATTTCTTTCTGAAATTAGATCTAAATGGTATCGGCTTTACCAGAACACATCAAGCGCACCTATATCATTTTGGTAGTACAGCTACTAAGAATGGGAAAGAAGGTGAAAAGTTTAGAGCTACAGAAGGACCTGCCGCCCAAGTATTTATGTACAAATGGGGAATACCGCCTCAAATATTTGATAATCTATCTCATAACCCAAAAAATAATAAAGTAATAAAAGGAATAAAATATGGAGCATAATATAAATGTAATTGATAAGTTTTTAGGTACATTAGAGTACGCTGACAGACCAGATCAAAAATCAGAATTGTTAGTAGAATCTTATTTATCAATTAAAAATATAATCGAAAAAACAAATCCTAGAGCAATATTAGAATTAGGGTTTAATAGAGGATGTAGTGCAGCAATGTTTGCTCATGCAGCACCTACTAGAGAAATTATTAGTATTGATCATTATTCAAATAATCAAATTAAAAGAAATGCTAAAAGAATACAAGCATTACATAAGCATTTTCATTTTATTCGTTTAAACCATAATGGTATAATTCCTGAATATGGTAAAGCGTGGAAAAATAAATTTGATTTAGTTTATATAAATGGAGATAAAGATCAAAAATCAATTAAAAGAGATATATTGGCTGCAATAGAATTAAATACTAAAACAATAGTATTAGATCAGTATAATCATCAGGATATTCAACCTATTTATGACAAATATATTAGTTTATTTAAACTAACTAAAGTAAAAACATACAATACAAGTAACGGATTAATTTTATTAAGAAACCCAGAATATGCAGGATAAAAACGTATTAATAACAGGTGTAGCTGGTTTATTAGGTAGTAGATTAGCTGATTGGATTATAGAAAATACAGACTATAATGTAATTGGTATTGATGATCTAAGTGGAGGTTATTTAGATAATGTTCATAATGATGTTAAATTGTATACAAATGATTTAGCAACAGAAGATATAGAACATATATTTGATTTTCATAATATTGAGTATGTATTCCATTTTGCAGCTTATGCTGCTGAAGGATTATCACCTTTTATACGTACATTCAATTATGATAATAACTTAAAAGCAACAGCCCGTATAGTTAATGAATGTATAAAGGCTAACGTTAAAAGATTGGTATTTACGTCTACACTAGCAGTTTATGGTCATGGTGAAGGAGGTGTATTTGATGAAAATCAACAACAAGCACCAATTGATCCTTATGGAGTAGCAAAATATGCTTGTGAAATGGATATTCAAATAGCTAATGAACAACATAAGTTAGATTATTGTATAATCAGACCTCATAACGTTTATGGTGTTAAACAAAATATCTGGGACAAATATAGAAATGTACTTGGTATTTGGATGTATCAATACTTAAAACATAAACCACTAACTATATTTGGTGATGGTGAACAAACAAGAGCATTTAGTTTTATAGATGATTCATTGGAACCATTATGGAATGCAGCTATTAAAGATGAAGCATCATGTCAAATAATTAATTTAGGTGGTGTTAAAGAATATTCTATAACTGAAGCAGCTGAGACATTAGTTGAAGTAATAAAGGAAGAAGAAGGTGATTTAAATGACTTTGATATACCAATTGAGTATTTAGAAGGTAGACATGAAGTAAAACATGCTATTCCTACATGGCAAAAATCAATTGACATATTAGGATTTGAACATAAAACAGATTTAAAAGAAGGTTTAAGACAAATGTGGAAATGGGTTAGAACACAACCTATGAGAGATCAATTTGTATGGTCTAGTTATGAATTAGATAACGGTATTTATAGCTTTTGGAAATGAAAAAAATAAAAATAGATAAAGAATTAAGTAGACCAATCATGGATTGGATTAATAATAATAGTGATAATTTAGAAACACTATTACCAGAAAGACCTCCTCATGATGGTTATATTATAGGTGCTCAACATTTAAATATTAAAGATGATGCCTTAATTGATAGTGGATTTCCTTATTATACATTAGAGGAATTAAATAAACACATATTAAAAGAATATGGGTTAAGTACAAAAACACCTCATGATCCAGCTAATGGAATATTTTTATCTTATTCAACTAAAGGACATTCAGTTTATATTCATAAAGATAAAAACCCAGATAAAAAACATACTCATGTTAGGTTTAATTATATGTTAAATAAATCTGTAGGAGGTGATCCAGTTATATCAGATGTTGAAACTAAAATTAAAGAAGGTGAAGTATGGGTTTGTGTAGCTGGAAAATACTTTCATGGTACTACTGAGGTTACAGGTAAAAAACCAAGAGTAATGATCAGTTTTGGTCATAAAATAGAAAATAAAGTTTTAGAAAAATTAGAATCAGAATGAACATAGGAATTATAGGACAAGGTTTTGTTGGAAATGCAATTTACCAAAAGTTTAAAAATTATTATAAAGTTTATACTTACGATTTACAAGCAAAATTATGTAATAGTACATTGGAAATAATTAACGAAGAATGTAATATTGTTTTTGTGTGTTTACCTACTCCAATGGATAAGAATGGAAGATGCCATACTGGTATAGTTGAAGAAGCATTAAATGATTTAGAAATATTAACATCAATAGATCAATCAGAAAAAATAGTAATAATAAAATCAACTATACCTCCAGGTACTACTAAAAAATGGAATACAGAATATACATTTTTAGATATAGTATTTAGTCCTGAATTTTTAACTGAAGCAAATGCTGTTAGTGATTTTGATAATCAAACTCGTATTATTTTAGGAGGTGATAAAATTCCTACAACTAAATTAAAACCCATATTCGCTAAGGCATTCCCAAAAGCAACTATAATTAAAACGGATTCAACATATGCTGAAATGGTTAAGTATGTTACTAATTCATTTTTAGCAACTAAAGTATCATTTGCAAACGAAATGTATGAAATATGTAAAGGTTTAAATGTTGATTATGATAAAGTAATTGAATATGCTTGTTATGATGAACGTTTAGGTAAATCACATTGGGCAGTCCCAGGTCCAGATGGTAATTTTGGTTATGGAGGTCATTGTTTTCCTAAGGATATTCAAGCATTAATCAATGTAGCTAAAGATTTAAATGTTAATCCCCGTATGTTAGAAGCAACAAATGAAAAAAACTTTGATACTAGAGTTGATAGGGATTGGGAAAGCATGACAGGTAGAGCAGTTATTTAAAGACTCCCGCATAAAAATTAGGTTACTCCAAATAGGGGTCGTATATTCACCAGGAACTTAAAAAAATAATATATGACTAAAGAAATTGATGGAATGATTTATGATAGTGAAATTGATAAATGGGTAACTATCGAAGAATACAACAAAGAATACGATAAAATCGAATGCTCAGCCGACCAAGATTG
>CAACVC010000305.1_pt1 | contig 11092 bp, 12 predicted proteins | sample 2381761 | NCBI WGS metagenome assembly CAACVC01 (sample SAMEA5211966, study PRJEB30684) | marine metagenome | biome: Marine; feature: Epipelagic; material: Water | collected 2015-10-15 | depth 45 m
AGATATTAAAGCAATGATACCTATTGTTGAACAAGAATTAAAAGACGCTGAACAAACAGCAATAGATAAGAAAGCATCTGGTAAACAGAAGCTAAAAGATTTAGGATTGGACGACGCAGAAATTAAAGCGTTGATAGGATAAATTATGGCGATAACTAGAATAGGAAACCCAGCACTAGCAAACGTTCGTGAACCAAACTTTAGGAATATAGCGGTTAATGGTGACATGAGTCAAAGTCAAAGATCGACTTCGGTAAGTTCTATTACTACAAGTGGTTATTACACAGTAGATAGATATACATTACAATTAACTAGTCAAGGAACTTGGACACAATCTCAATCAACAGATGTTCCAACTGGTCAAGGTTTTGCTAAATCTTTAAAAATGGATTGTACAACAGCAGATGCTTCTCCATCAGCAAGTGATGAATTTAGTCTTAGACAAAAAATAGAAGGTCAAAACTTACAATATTTAAAAAAAGGCACATCAAGTGCTGAAAGCACAACAGTTTCTTTTTGGGTTAAATCAAATAAAACAGGAACTTATATTTGTGAATTAAGAGATAGTGATAATACAAGACAAATAAATAAATCTTATACAATTTCATCTGCTGATACTTGGGAAAAGAAAACCATAACTTATCCTGGAGATACTACTGGTGCATTTGGAAATGATAATGGTAGAAGTTTAGATGTAGTTTGGTGGTTAGGTGCTGGAAGTAATTTTACATCTGGTACTTTACAAACATCTTGGGGTTCAATAGTAGCTGCAAACAGAGCAGTAGGTCAAGTCAACCTTGCTGATAGTACAAGTAATGAATGGTATATAACTGGAGTCCAACTTGAGGCAGGTTCGGTAGCCAGCGACTTTGAATTTTTACCTGTTGATGTGAATAAAAATAGATGTTTAAGATATTTCTATCCAATATTACCTTTAAACAATACCGATAAATATTTTGCAACTGGATATTATTATAGTTCTTCTCAAGTTAGAATGATTACAGAAACGCCAGTTTTAATGAGAGCATCGCCAAGTATTGAACAATCATCAGGTACAAGTGGTATAAGATTTTATAGAAACAGTGGTTTTGATGAAATGGAAGCAAACTTTACTCTTCAAGATGCAGTTAATTCAAATAATAGATTTATACCAATGTATAACAGCACAAATATAAGTGGAACTGCTGGTCAAACTGGACAATTTTATAATTTAAACAATAATAATTACATATATTTAAATGCGGAGTTATAATTATGATTGATACAGTAACAAAAAATTATTTAGACGAAAACTTTGTAAGTTATCAAGTAACTTATGTAAATTCTAACAGAGTTAAATCAGTACCACTAGACGAAGCAAACACAGATTACCAAGCAATTCAAGAATGGGCCGCGATCGACGGCAATAACATCATCGACAACGGAGCATAGACCATGCTCGGACTGACTTCCATATCCGGTGCTCCAATATCGACATCGTTTTTTAATCCTAACGTTACAATTAATGTAACAGCAAATCCTTTAACATTAAGTATAGGTAGTGCAACTCCATTAGCAGGAGCTTTAGTACAACCAACTGGTAGCCCTTTAACACTTGGCTTTGGTTCATTAACTATTGCAGCAGCAGCAAATGTTACACCTACAGCAACACCATTTACTTTAGGTGTAGGTACAATTACAGTATCAGCAGCAGCTAATACAAGTGTCACAGGAAACCAATTGACCTTATCTACAGGAAGTGTTACAATCACTGCAGCTGCGAATGTAAGTCCTACAGGCGTGCCTATGACTCTTACTGTCAATGATCCAGGTATCATTACATGGCAACCTATAGATCCAGGAGCATCACAAACATGGGTTAATATAGACCCTTATTAGGAGAATTATGGCATCAAGTTTTTCAACAAATTCAAAATTAGAACTAGTCACTACAGGTGAAAAGGCCGGTCTTTGGGGCACGATTACCAATACAAACCTACAGATATTAGAACAGTTATCTACCGGTTACTTATCATTAAATGTTGCTTCTTCTGATCAAGCATTGGTATTAGATAATGGAGCTACATCAAATGGTAAAAATATATACATTAAACTAACAGGTACTTTGGCAGCAAACAGAACAGTTACTATTCCAGATACTGCTGAAAGAGTTATGGTGTTTGAGGATGCAACCACTAGAGAAAGTTCTGGTTCAATAAAAACACTTACAATTAAAACAGTATCAGGATCTGGTGTTACAGTACCATCAGGTGCAACAGTATTGGTTTATTCAGATGGTACTAATGTCAATCTTGGTATGAAAACCAAAGGTTATCTAACAGTAAACTCTTCTACAGTAACCGCTTACACAGCATCTGCTGGTGAACAGATTTTTGCAAATACAACAGCTAACCCGATTACAGTTACTCTTCCAACATCCCCTGCTACAGGAGATGAAATTACATTTATCGATGCAAGAGGAACTTTTGCAAACAACAATTTAATACTAAATAGAAACGGTCAGCCTATCAATACAGGCACATCTAATCTAACACTAACAACTAACGGCCAAGCTTTTACATTAGTGTATGTAGATTCGACAAGAGGTTGGGCATATAAAACTAACACGGCATAGGAGTAATAAGTGGCTCTTATTGAATATAATTTTTTACCTGGAATCGACAAACAAAACACATCTTCAGGCGCAGAAAATCGTTGGGTAGATTCTGACAATGTAAGGTTTAGATATAACCTGCCTGAAAAAGTTGGTGGTTGGTCTTCTTTAATATCGGATTCTATTGTAGGTGTTTCAAGAAAACTCCATGCATTTGTTGATTTAGAAGGAAATAGATACGTTGCAATAGGTACTGACAAATTTTTATTATTATATTTTGAAGGTCAACTTCATGATATAACACCAATTAAATCTGCAATAGCCAGTGTTTCTATGTCTTCTTTTAGTGCGTCAAAAGAAATTACATTAACTTTTGTAAATGACCATAATTTAGAGTCAGGAGATATTATTTTATTAGATAGTGTGAGTGCTCCTAGTGGAGTAAATTTAACGGATGCTGCTTTTGAAGATAAACTATTTCAAGTTACGAGAGTAACGTCTGCTAAAATTATAGTTGTAACAGGAACAGAAACAGCAGATGGTGTGGCTACAGGATCTTGTAGTGTTATACCTTATGAAAAAGTTGGTCCTGCCGCACAATCATATGGTTATGGTTTTGGTATTGGTCAATACGGTGGAACAGTACCTGGCGCACAAATAACAACTTTAAATGGAGCGTTGCTTGCAGACACAAACGGTACCGGTGGATCAGGGACTACAATTAACATTACATCTAACGCAGGTTTTCCAACAGCAGGAACTATAGCAGTTGGTAATGAATTAATTAGTTACACAGGTAAAGGTACAAATACTATAACAGGTATTACTAGAGGTGCTTTTGGAACTGCAACAGTTGGTACATCAAATGGTCAGGCTCATTCAAATAGTGCGTTAGTTACAGATGCTTCAAACTTTACAGGTTTTGGAAGTGCTGTACAGGCTTCTCAAGTAGTACTAGAACCTGGTCTATGGAGTTTAGATAATTTTGGTCAGGTATTGGTTGCAACAATTGCAAGCGGTAAAACATTTACATGGAATGCAGGAGCTGCATCACCTTTAACAGTTAGAGCATCAACAAGCACGTCTGGTTTTTCTACAGCATCAAACCCTACTGCATCACGACTAACTTTGATATCACCAACAACAAGACACTTATGTCATTTTGGAACAGAAACAACAATTGGAACTACAACAACACAAGATGACATGTTTATAAGGTTTTCTAACCAAGAAAACATAAATAGTTATGATATTACTGCAACTAACAGTGCCGGTGATTTTAGGTTACAAGATGGTACTAAAATTATTAGTGCTATTAAAGCAAAAGAAACAATATTAGTTTTTACAGACAATGCTTTGTACACAATGAAATTTGTAGGTGCACCTTTTACATTTAGTTTTGAACAAGTAGGTACAAACTGCGGGTTGATAGGAAAAAATGCAGTTGTTGAGATAGATGGTGCTGCTTTTTGGTTATCACCAAATGGTTTTTTTATGTTTGATGGTACAGTTAAATCCTTACCATGTACGGTAGAAGATTTTGTATATAACAATTTTGATACTACCAAAGGTCAACAAGTTGCTGCGGGTATTAACAATTTATTTACAGAAGTTGTTTGGTATTATCCTTCACAAGGATCTAGTTTTAATAATAAATATGTTGTCTTTAATTATGGTGAGTCTAGCAGTTCTAGAATGCCAGGAGGAATATGGTACACAGGAACAGAGTCAAGAACATCTTGGATTGATGCAATTGTATATCCTAAACCTTACGCTACTAAATATGATTCTTCAAGCAATGGAAGTTTTCCTGTTGTCATAGGTCAGAGTGGTTTAGGTCAGACAAAATTCTTTGAACATGAAGTAGGAACTGATCAGGTTAACCAAGATGGTTCTACTACAACAGTCACCTCTTTCGTGCAATCTTATGATATTGATATAGAGCAAAAACAAAGTAGTAAACCAGGACAAGCTGCTGGACCAAAAGTTTCAGGAGAATTTTTTCTAGCAATGAGAAGATTTGTGCCTGATTTTAAAGCGTTAACTGGAAATGCTAAAGTAAGTTTAGGTGTTAAGAGATACCCACAAGAATCAAACACTACAACATCATTAAGTCCTTTTACAATAGACTCAACTACACTTAAAAAAGATACAAGAGCAAGAGGTAGATTTGTAAACGTTAAAATAGAAAATGATAGTTCTGGTGAAGAATGGAGATTTGGTACATTAAGATTAGATGTGCAGGGGGATGGACGTAGATAATGACAAAAATTAATATAAGAATACCAGAACCAAAAATAGAATATGATGTATCTAACCAAAAACAAATAAACAGAGCTTTAACTATTATGAAAGATCAATTAAACTCTACATTTTTAAATGAAATAAAACAGGAGCAAGAGAGATTCTCTTGGTTTATAAGTGGCTAACATATATAAAAACGAATTAATAGATCTTACTACTACAGATAACACTACGGTGTATACAACACCATCTGATTCTAGGGCTATAATTAAAAGTATCTTAGTATCTGAAGACGCTGGATCAGGGTCTACAATAACTTTTACCATAACAAATGCTGCAGCTGCGGTATTTAATTTATTTAAAGACAAATCTATAGCCTCAAAAGCAACAACAGAGCTGTTAACTCACCCTTTAATTTTAGAAGAAAATGAGGTATTAAAGGCACAAGCAGCAGATGCAAATGAATTACACATTATTGCATCTATACTTGAAATAAACAGGGATTAAATATGTCATTTATTGAAACAGAAGCATCATATCGAATAGAGGTTATAAATGGTAAACCAGTTAAAATTATTACACCGCAGACAGAAATAACATTGACAAATACAAAAACAGGTCAAGAGTATAATTCTGATGCAGAAGCAATGCAAGATGTGCAAGATTCAAATACAGAAACTGTAGCTGACGATATTAAAAGAGATGTTAAAATAACTGTAGAAGCTTTACCAATAGGAGGCAACGCTAAATTATAATGGCAATAGGATTTTATAACCCATACGATCAACAAGTATATGACGCAGGTTTTAAATATATACCTCAAACTAGATATTTATTTGACCCTTTTAAAATACCTGCAAACGACCCTACAACAACTTCTTCTAATACAGGAGGCATAACTACTCTTCCTAGAGAAAGTGGTGAAGGTGGTGGAGGTGGTGATTCTAATCCATACAATACAAACATGGGTAATGTCAGACAAGACTACAATGCGTTTCCAAGTAGACAAGCTGGTGAAATATATTCTAAAACATTTAATCCACGATCTACTACGGATCTAAATCTTATAAAAGCTCAAAACTTATATAATTTATCTTCCAATGCTTTGGCAGGGGGACCTTCAACAATGAAGTTAAATAATATGGGTATGTCAATGAAAGATATGTCTCCTGGCCAACTAGAATTTCTTAAAAAAACTAATGCTGATTTCATAGACGATGCAAGAATGAAATATGCAACCGAAGGACAATACGCTGACCAGTATGATCCTAACTATTCTTCAATGACAGAAGCACAAAAATTTATGGATAACTATCCAGATTATTATGGAGTTCCGTCAGGTGTCCCTGAACCAGGAATACCAGGTGCTATAAAAGGTTATATGAAAAATAGTTTAATAGGAAGAGGACTTAACGCGTTAAAAGGATTGATGCCTATAAACCAAAGAGCTATTATGGAGAACGAAGCAAGGGGTGCAGGTATATTTACGGATGATATGGGTAGAATTGTTACCGATGACTACAATACTTCTGGAGGTATTATGGCAGGATACAATCTTAATCAAATAGATGAGGGTTCATTTGGTAAAAGAAGAGGTACAATAGAAAATACTTTAGGTAGTAAATATGGTTTAACTGCTGGTCAAATCGAAGCTGCTAAAAACGATCCTAACTACACTGGACCAGGTGCAAATTTAGTTGATAGACTAGGACTATTAGATGATGCAGAAGAAGACATATTAGATGCACGTGAGAGAACAAAACAAATTTTTAAAATGGGAAAAGATAAAAAAGCTGCTGACAAAAAAAGAAAAGAAGCGGCAGCAGCAGAAAAAGCTAGATTAGCTGCGATAGAAAAAGCTAGATTAGCTAAAATAGAAAAAACTAGATTAGCTACGATAGAAAAGGCTAGAATGGAAAGGGTAAGACAACAACAAGCTATAGATGAGGCAAATTATAGAAAACAACAACGTATAACTACACCTAGAGAAGGTGAAAGAAATAGTCCTCAAAATAGACAACAAGAAAGAGAACAAGCTGGGCCAGGTTATAGTGGTAGGGGTACTGCTGCGGAAATGGGTTCTTTTATGGATGGTGGTAGAGTTTACTATATGGACGGCGGACTAGCAGATATGCTGGAGATATATGATTGATTATAGAACAAAAAGGCGATAAAAGGTAAAACTATGGCAATTTCAAGAATGAATATGGAAAGACAAATGCGTAATATGGGTGGCATTATGGGTCTCGAAGACCAGAGACAAGGATATTTCTTAGGTAAACTAGTTAAAAAAATAACTAAACCAATTAAAAAAATAGTTAAATCACCACTAGGTAAAGCAGCTTTACTAGCAGGTGGTGCGTATTTAGCAGGTGGTTTTATGCCTGGTGGAGCTGGACTTAGAGGAGGTCTAGCAAACTTTAGAAATTTTGGTAGTGGTATTGGTAAACTATTTGCAAAAGACACTGGTTTATTAAGAGGACTAGTCAGAGATAAAGCAGGTAATTTTAGTTTAGGTAGAGCAGCGCTTTCAGGTCTAGGTGCAGCTTCAATTGCAGCACCATTTTTTATGGGTGGTGAAGAAGAAGTTGACGAAGGTACACCATTTACTATGGCACAGCCAGGTATAGAAGATATTAGAAGTCAAGCTAAGGCATATTATTCAGACCCAACAAACTCTGCATTATATTTCATGCCTCCTAAAGCTGCTGTACAAAGTTCTTTTTATGCAGATGGTGGACTAGCTAGTCTAAGACCAGGTTATAGAATAGGTGGTGGTGTATTACAAAAAGCAGGTCAGATGATAAAATCTGGTGTAGGTAAAGTTAAATCATTATTTGATGATGCTGATATAAGTATTCAAGTTCGTGATGAAGATGTTTACGTTCCTGATTACGGGTATCAAGCACAAGCTACAGGTCAAGATGTTTTTATAGCACCTAAATCTAAAAAAGCTGTAAAAGTTATGGAAGAATTAATTGAGGAAGGTTATGACATTACTAGAGATGCAGAAGGTGAATATATTATTAATGCTTTAGATGAAGGCGCTTTAGATATAATAGCTAAAAGATTGAGATTAGGTGACAAAGGTGTTGATGAATTTATGGGTAACTATGATGATATGTACTCAGGCACTGATGATCAAATGATATTTGATGCTTTAAGACAAAGAAAAGCAGACGGTGGTATTATGGACCTAGGTGGTCTAGAAAAAGATTATAGAGAAGGTGGTTTTGTACCACTAGGAGCTGAGGAAAGAGCAGACGATGTGCCAGCTAGACTCAGTAAAAATGAATTTGTATTTACAGCAGACGCTGTAAGAAACGCAGGTCAGGGAGATATTGATAAAGGTGCAGAAGTTATGCAGAATATGATGGACAATCTAGAATCTGGTGGTACTATATCAGAAGAGTCCCAGGGAGAAGAAAATCCTGCACAGTCAATGTTTGACCAAGCACAACAATTGGAGAGTAGAATAGCATAATGGCATTACCAGATTATTTACAATCATCAGCAAAAGATTTTGCCCGTCAGCTGACGGCTAGTACATCTGCACCTATTAACACGGGTACATTTACTGGTAGACAATTTGTTGCTGGTGAAGACAAGTTACAAACAGATGCAATCAATTTAGCAACACAGGGTATCGGTGGTTATCAACCCTATTTAACACAAGCACAACAGTTAACTGGACCTGGAGCAGGAACAGGAGCTGGATCTATTGCATCATTTATGTCACCATATCAATCCGGTGTTATTGATGAAACATTAAGACAGTATGATCAATCGAGAGCCGGTGGTATGCAACAAATAGGAAATCAAGCTTACACATCTGGTGCGTTTGGTGGTGGTAGACAAGGTGCATTAGAAGGACAATACATGTCAGATACTGCACTAGGTAGAGCAGGTATCGTAGCTCAATTAAGTCAACAAGGTTTTCAAGATGCAGCAGCAAGAAGAGGCCAAGCATTACAAGATCAGTTTGCATTATCTAATTTTCAAAGAGCTGGTACAGCAGGAGACGTTGCTTCACTAGGTAACCTTGGAGCATTTAGACAAGGATTAAATCAACAACAATTACAAGCAGATGCAGATGCTGCAAGAACTGGAGCTTACGAGCCGCAACAAAGACTTCAACAATACGGAGGTGGTCTAGGTCAATTAGCTGGATTCGCATCTCCTCCACCAGCACCTATGGGTGGAGCTAGTCCGTTTGCTACAGGTTTAAGCACAGCAGCAGGTATCGCAGGATTGTTTGGTAAATTATACGGGTAGTACATGAGACCATTAAATAGACCAATGTTTAAATACGGTGGCCCTATCAAAGAGGGTATCATGAAAGGTATGAAGGAACCACAAGCTATCAATACTGTTGGTAGTCCGCTTGCACCAAAAGACGAAACAGGTAGAGGTGGTTATGCGTTTCCTTTAATAGGTATGGGGTTAAATGCACTTAGAATTGCTGGACCAGCTGTAGCTAGAGGGTTTCAATCAGCTAGAGCATTTGGTGCTACTCCAGGTAAGTTAGGATTTTTTAATAGAGCAAAAGATTTAGCAACAATTAGAAAAGGCACAGGTTTACCTATGGCTAGTCGCCCGGAAAGTATTGGTTTTTCAATAGGTTCTTTTGCAAAAAGAAACCCGTTATTAACACTTTCAACACCTAGTTTAGCTTTTGATGCTGCAAGAGTAGGAGGACCTTTACTAGCAGAAGGTGCAAAAGGTGTTGCAAACTTTTTAGTACCAGGTGAAAGGTTTGATCCATTTAAACCTAAACAACCAGAAGTACCAGAAGGTAATAAAACTGGATTAAAACGTGGAACAAAAGAAGAAGGTAAAACTAAAGTTGTAACTACACCTAATGTAAGTGGAACTGGAGAAGGTGTAAAACAAGAAATAAACGAGGACAGAATTCAAGCAACAAAAGATAGATATTACAAATTAATGGGAATTGATAAGATGAATAAAGAAGCAACTTATGATTCATTAATTGATGCAAGTAAAATTATACAAGCAGAGGGTGGAGACCTAAAAGGATCTATTAAATCCGGTAGTCTACAGTCACAATTAATTAGTGCTATATCTAAAAACTTAGATAAATCTTCTGCTCTTAAAAAACAAATTGATGCTGCGGTTCTTAAAGGAGAGATTGAAAAAGATATTAAAGCAAATGATCCGTCTGCTGCAGTTGATCTTGCATATAAAAAAGCAGCTACTGCAAAAATACAAAAAGATTTAAAGGGTAGTTCTGCAGCTGAAATGCTTGCAGGAGCAGAGATACAAGGTAAAAATCTAGTAACAAGTAATACACTAAGAAGTATATTAGAGTCTAAAGGCACTAAAGTAGATTTTGTTTTCCCAGATGACAAGTATCAAAAATGGTTTAAAAATAATGAAGGTAAAGACGAAATAGATTATCTAACAGAAAACTATGGTGGACTAGATAACGGTACATACGTAGTTAACAAAAAAGCTTTTACAGTTAAAGATGGTTCAGTATTTCCAATAGACTTAGATAGTATTACAGGTTAGGAGTAACTCATGGCTTCTGCACGAGAACTAATATTAGCGGAATCAAACGATAATAATAAAGTAGGTACGATTGAATCTGTACTTGCTGGTGTAGGTTCTGGTCTTCTTGCAATACCAAAAGGTTTTTTTTCATTAGGTGCAACATTATTAGATCTAGGTGTCGATCAAAACAGAGCGGCTAGAGTAGAAGCATTTTTTGACGATCTTACAACATTAGATGAGAAAGCAGAAGCAACTGTAGCTGGCCAAATAACAGAGGCATTAGTTAATATTGGTATACCGGCTACCGCAGGTTTTAGAGTTGGTTCTAAAATAGCAGTCGATGCTATGAAAGCTGCAAAAACTGGTAAGTATTTTAAACCTTCGGGTGAAGTAAAAAAATTAGCTGATGATGTTTTAGAATTAAATACTAAAGGTAAAACAAATAGATTTATTGGTGGTGCGCTAGGAGGTGGTGTTGGTGAGGCTGCGTTTGTTGGTGACGTAGAACAAATAGGTACGTTCGGTGATTTAATTGGTGGACCTACAGAAATAGACAGAGAGTCCGATGATCCGTTAACAGATTTATTAAACAGAGTTAAGTTTGGTACAGAAGGTGCGTTGTTTACAGGTGTAATCAGTGGCACAGGTAAGGTTATTAAAAGACTAACTGATCGAAATAAAAACATTACAGATTCAAATAATAAGATAGATAGATTTATAGATAAGATTGCACAAGGGTTC
>CAACVC010000306.1_pt1 | contig 11080 bp, 14 predicted proteins | sample 2381761 | NCBI WGS metagenome assembly CAACVC01 (sample SAMEA5211966, study PRJEB30684) | marine metagenome | biome: Marine; feature: Epipelagic; material: Water | collected 2015-10-15 | depth 45 m
CAAATATTAGGAACATTAAAGTATTCTAGATAATATTTATATAAAAGAAAATAACAGGACATAATAATATGGCAAAGTATAAACAACCAAAAAATGATAAGTATAAATCCAGAAAAGATTTAAAAGATTATACAATTGATAAAGATGTTGAAGGAATGGTACCAAATGCATCTGGAGAAGTGATGCCTGAAGTTCCTAGAAAAGACGATAAAGAAGTTATCGATGATGTTGAAAATATGGTGCCTAAAGTAAAAGATTCTGACAGAATATATGTTACTAAAGAATTAGAAGATGGAGATCCTAAAATGCCATCGAATGCATTAAAAACATTAGTTAAAAATCAAGAAGAAGATGCAAAAGAATTAATTGATACATTATCAAAGAAAGATGGCGGATATATGACACAAATAGAAAAACTAACTAAAGAACAAAAAGAAAAATTAGTTCGTGAAATTGTTAAAAGAAAAGTAACTAAATTTTTATCTGAACAAGCATTAAATACGCTTAAAACAGAACAAGATGATGAAGATCCAGACGCAACACCAGAAGAGCCAGTAGCTGATACTCCAGAACCAACTCCTGCACCAGAAGCTCCGGCAGAACCTGCAGATGCTCCTGCACCAGAACCAGAAGTTGCACCAGAACCAGAAGTTGCACCAGAACCAGAAGTTGCACCAGAACCAGAAGCAGAAGCTCCAGCAGAAGAGCCAGAAGCAGAAACATCTGGAGATGTTAGAATAGAAAAATTTATACAAGCATTACAACAAAAACCTAGTACATTATTACAAGTACAAACAATGATGAAATCTATACAATTATTATTAAAAGAAAAAGATCCAAAACAACAAATACAATTTTTAGCTTTTATGAAAAAATTAATTGATAGATCATTACAAAAACAAGATCCTAATGATTTAGGATAATTTAAATTTACAATAAATTTTTATGGCAAACAAGTTACAAAATATAAAAGCTATCCAAAAAATGCTGGATGGAACCCATGCATTTCAAACAAAAAAAACTCACGGATTTACTGACGCAAAACAAAAAGCAGAAAAAAATAAACGCAGAGAAATTGGTGAGATATGGGAAGAAAAAATAGGCAATACTATTTATCAAATTGAACAACAAGATGGATTTCGAGTTAAAAAACCAAAAAACTCAGTAGCAACAGAAGTTAGATCATATTTAAATTCATTTCAAAAATGTCCAAAAGAAACATGTACATGTATAACACCAAATCATGTTGATGAAAAAATGAGAGTTATTCATCAAATGTGTCTTGATTGCGTTGTTGATATGGAACATGAATTAAAAAAACAAGGCAAATATGAAGAATATGAGCAAAATAAAATTCGTGAAAATGCCGAAGCTTGGTTAAAGCGGGCAGAACAAGATGTTGATATGCTTAAAGAAGTATACACACAAGCTTCTAGTACAGTTATGAATGCAGACGGAATGGTAGAACATTGGTCAGCAAAAATGACTCCAGAAGAATTTGAAAAAACAATACAAACACAATTTGATAATTTTAAAATAAAATTTCTAAAAAATTTAGAAACAAAAAAGGAAAATAATGATTAAAAAAACATGGAAACTTATAGCAGGCATAGTTGTTGGAATATTTGGACTAATTTTTATATTTGGAAAAAAATCTAACAATAAAAAAGCAGCTGAAGCTAAGAAAAAAATTGATAATAATAACACTAATATTAATAAATTAGATGGTAATATTGAAGAAGTAAAAAAACAAAAGGTAGTTGCAAAGAAAAAAGTAACAACGACAAAAAAACAAATAGCTTCTACTAAAGCAAAAAAAGCAGCACCAAAAAAAGCAGCACCAAAAAAATCAGTTAAAAGTGCAAAAGCAAATATTAAAAAGAAAATTAGGAAATGAAACATATTTTTATTATAATATTATTATGGCCATTAATTAATTTTAGCCAAATGCCAGATACTTGTTTTACAGAAAATGAAATTATAGAAATTTCAGAAACATTGGATTCATTATATTATTTAGATTCAATTAACAATGAAATTATTTCACAACAAGAAATATTGATATCTGAATTAGAAACAGTATTAAAATTAGATTCAGTTGAATTAATGTATATAAGTAAAAAAAATAATTTATTAAATGATAATATTGAATTATATATACAACGTGAAAAATATTTGAAACCAAAATGGTATGATAATAAAGTTATATGGTTTGCATCAGGAATTATAACAGCGGTTGCAACAGGAAAGATGATTGTCGAAGTAGTACAGTAAGTGAGTAACAAGCAAAACATAAAAAAAATAATACAGGAGCAATATAAAAAATGTGCTCAAGATCCTGTTTATTTTATGCGTCAATACTGCTATATTCAGCATCCAATTAAAGGTAAAATAAAATTTAATTTATTTCCATTTCAAGAAGAGTCATTAACTACATTACAAAAAAATCGATATAATGTAATTCTAAAATCAAGACAATTAGGTATATCAACATTATCTGCAGGATATGCATTATGGTCAATGTTATTTAATGAAGATTTCAATGTATTAGTTATTGCAACAACTCAAGACGTAGCAAAAAACTTAGTAAGCAAAGTTCAGATAATGAATGAAAACTTACCTAGTTGGTTAAAAACAAATATAGTTACTAATAATAAGTTATCATTAAAATTTGCAAATGGATCAGAAATTAAAGCAATATCAAGTTCTTCTACTGGCGCACGGTCTGAAGCATTATCGTTATTAATAGTAGACGAAGCTGCATTTATTAGAAACATTGAAGAAATTTGGGTAGCATCTCAAGCAACATTATCTACTGGTGGCGGAGCTATTGTATTATCTACTCCTAACGGAATTGGTAATTGGTTTCATCAAACATGGGCTGATGCAGAAACTGGAGTAAATGGATTTGAAACAATTAAACTAGATTGGAAATTACATCCAGAGCGTGATCAATTATGGAGAGATGAACAAACTCAATTATTGGGAGAAAGAGGGGCAGCTCAAGAATGCGACTGTGATTTTATATCTTCTGGACATACTGTTGTAGATGGATTAATATTACAAAAATATGAATCTAAATGCGAAGAGCCTGTAGAAAAAAGAGGATTTGATAATAGTTATTGGATATGGGAATATCCAGATTATACAAAAAATTATATTATTGTAGCTGATGTTGCTAGAGGTGATGGAGCAGATTGGTCAACATTTCATGTTATTGACGTAGAAACAATAAACCAAGTTGCAGAATATAAAGGTAAATTACCTCCAAAAGATTTTGGAAATATGTTAGTAACTATTGCAACTGAATGGAATAATGCGTTGCTAGCAATTGAAAATGCAAATATAGGATGGGCTGCAATACAACCGGCATTAGATAGAGGATACCAAAATTTATTTTATACATATAAAGATGATGGATATGTAGATTTAGAGGTTCAACTATTAAAAGGATATGATCAAAAAGATAAAACAAAAATGGTACCAGGGGTTTCAACTACTTCAAGAACCAGACCATTAATGATATCTGCATTAGAAATGTATATGAGAGAAGGCTCTCCTATAATACGTTCAAAAAGATTAATTCAAGAATTATTTGTATTTGTGTGGTTGAATGGTAAAGCACAAGCACAAGTTGGATATAATGACGATTTAGTAATGGCGTATGCTATTGCCTTATGGTTACGAGATACTAGTTTAAAATTAAGACAACATGGAATTGAATTAAATAAAAGAGCATTATCACAATTTCAAAAATCAGATAATATAGTTTACACTAATAAAAATAAACCACAAAGTGATGGCTGGGATTGGAATAACGGTCAAGACAATGAAAATTTAACCTGGCTTCTGTAGTTAGTTATATTTATAATAAATTAAAGATAAAAATATGGCGTCGTTAAGAAAACGTTTACAAAATCTATTTAGTACCAATGTAGTAGTTAGAAAATTTGGAAAAGATAAACTACGAGTAGTTGATACAAATAGATTACAATCAACTGGTAATTTAGCTGCAACAAAAATTACTGATCGATATTCTAGATTACATGGATCAAATCGACATGGATATGGATCATATGGATCTGCCTTCGGCGGATATGATTCAAACTATTATTCTCAACAAAATAGAAAACAATTATATACAGATTACGAAATGATGGATAAAGATCCTATTATTTCTTCTGCACTAGATATATATTCAGATGAATCTACATTAGAAGATCAATTTGGAGATATCTTAACTATAAAAACAAATAAAACCCATATACAAAAAATATTATATAACTTATTTTATGATGTTTTAAATATTGAATTTAATATGTGGCCATGGGTCAGGAATATTTGCAAATATGGAGATTTCTTTTTAAAATTAGATATTTCAGATGAATTAGGAATAATTAATGCTAGACCATTATCTTCATATGAAATTGAAAGACTTGAAGAATTTGATTCTGAATCTGGAGAATATAATATTAAATTTAGACATGATATTAGTGAGAATGTACAATATGACGTATTTGAAATAGCACATTTTAGAATGTTGTCAGATTCAAATTTCTTACCATATGGTAGATCAATGTTAGAAGGAGCTAGACAAGAATTTCAAAAATTAACAATGTTAGAGGATGCAATGTTAATTCATAGGATTATGAGAGCTCCAGAAAAAAGAATTTTTAAAGTTGATATTGGTAATATTCCACCAAATGAAGTTGATACATTTATGGAACAAATTGTTAATAAAATGAAAAAGATTCCATATGTTGACAAAAATACTGGAAATTATAATTTAAAGTTTAATTTAAATAATATGTTAGAAGATTATTATTTACCAGTAAGAGGTGGAAATAGTCAAACACAAATAGATACATTACCAGGTATGGAGTTTACTGGTACTGATGATATTGAATATGTAAAAAATAAAATGATGGCTGCTTTAAAAATTCCTAAACCATTTTTAGGTTATGATGAAGGTGTCGAAGGAAAGACTACATTAGCATCCATGGATATTAGATTTGCTAGAACCATTGAACGTATTCAAAAAATTATTGTTTCTGAGTTATCAAAAATTGCAATTGTACATTTATATGCACAAGGATATGAAGGAGAAGATTTAATTGGATTTGAATTATCATTAACTCCACCTTCGATTATATATGATCAACAAAAAGTTGCACTAATGAATGAAAAAATTACTTTAGCAGTTGCAATGAAAGATTCAAAATTAGTATCAGACAAATACATTTATGAATATATATTTAATATGTCTGAAGACGAATGGCTAGAAGAAAGAAATAATGTTGTAGAAGATCTTAAATTAAGATTTAGACAGAATCAAGTAGAGCAAGAAGGAAATGATCCAACATTAACTGGAGTTTCATATGGTACTCCACACGACTTAGCTTCTATGCATATGAGCACCGATGATGTTGAAAATAAAGATCAAGGAGGCCGGCCACCCGAAGGAATAAAATACGGCCAGCATAAAAATCATATGGGTTGGGATCCTACCGGAGGAAAAACAGTTAAACAGGCAATGAACACAACATTCCAACCAGATCCTAGGTTTAAAACAACTACTAAAACCGGCATGAAACCTGTAGCTACAGAAAATGCTGATATTTTAAAAAAAATTAATAAAAGTAGATCTAAAATATTATTTGAAAAAAATAAAAAAAATAAAGATTCTGGATCAATTTTAGATGAAAATAATATTTTATAATTAACATCATATTTATATGAAAGAACCATGAACTAACATGAAAACTCTTAAACATTCAAAATATAAAAATACTGCTATTCTTTTTGAGATGTTAGTAAGGAAACTTACATCAGAAACATTGACGTCAGATAAAACAATTACAGTTGAAATTATTAAAAAGTATTTTGGTAAAAATACAGTATTATCAAAAGAGCTACAATTATATAATTCTTTAATAAAAGAATCATTTAAAACTGAAGCTCAATCATTAGAATTTATTAGAAGTTGCAAAGAAGCTCATACTAAATTAAATAAAAGTTCATTACGTAGACAACGGTATAATTTAGTAAAAGAAATATCAGAAAATTTTGATTTTCAAAAAGTTTCTAAAATACGTATAAATAATTATAAAGAATTAGCATCTATATATAAAATATTTGAATATTCTAATTCTGATAATCCTAAGGATCTATTAGAATGTAAAACTGTTATTGTTGAACATATATTAAATGATAGTACCACATCAACTAAAAAAGATATTGTATTAGAAACATATAAAAAACACGACAAAGAAGTTAGAATGTTAGCATATAAATTATTGGTTGATAAATTTAATTCAAAATATTCATCTTTAAACGAAAATCAGAAACAAGTTTTAAATCAATATATAACTCACGTTAATGACACTGAATCTTTAAAATTATATTTAGAAGGTATATTACCAAATATTAAATTACAACTAAAAGAACAAGTATTAAAAATAAAAGACCCAGTTACAAAAATAAAAGTTGATAAACTTTCTGATATGTTATGTAATGTTAAAACAATAAAAGTAGTTAAAGAGTCTCATATTTTGTCAATATTAAGATATTTTGATTTAATTAAAGAACTAAAACAGGTAAACAAATGAAGTCATTTTTACACGAAATAGAATCTAAATTTACACGTCTTCAAGAAAAAGATTGGGACGGTGATGGAAAAGAAGAATCTCCAAATGATGAATATATGGGAGTTAAAGATAAAGCTATTAAAAAAGCAATGAAGAAAGAAAACTCTAAGCCAGATTTTTTAGATTTAGATAATGACAATGATACTGAAGAGCCTATGAAGCAAGCAGCTAAACAAGCAAATGAAGTCATAAAAACAAATGATCCAGATGCTGCAGCAGACATGCAAAAAAAGAATCCTAATGTAGATATTGAATTAACAGAAGATGAACTTGGCGAACAAAATGTAACTGGTGCAATTGCTGGATATCAAACCCCAAATGCATTTTCAACAAAAGCTCAAGCAAAAAAGAAAAAGAATATGAAATATGAATCTGTACAAAAAGCTATGGATACAAAATATGAAGCTATGATTGAATCATATTCTAAATTTGCAACTGGTAATCCAAAGTCTACACCATCACAAACAGTAAATGGTACTATTAAAGAAGTAGCAAAAAAATTACAAGAGATAGAACAAATAGTTAGATATACATCTAAATTAAAAACCGAATCTGGTATAGCTGGATCATCATATGGAAAATCTACTCATACAGCATTAAACAAAATTTCAGAAAGATTATTAAAAATATCTGAACGTGTAAGAAGCTTAGGAGAATAGTATGAATAAAAATTTATTAGTAGAATATATTCCATTTAAACCCATAGGGCCAATCAATGAACAAATGGCTAATAAATTTGGTGTTCCAGGTGGATTAGTGGTGCAAGGCGTTTTACAAAGAGCTGGAGCAAAAAATCAAAACGGTAGAGTTTATCCTAAAAATATATTAGATAGAGAAGCTAAAAAATATCAACAAGAATATATTAGTCAAAATAGAGCATTAGGCGAATTAGATCATCCAGAATCATCAGTTGTTAATTTAAACAACGTATCTCATAACGTTTTAAAAATGTGGTGGGATAAAGACGATCTAATGGGAGCTGTACAAATATTAGAAACTCCAGCTGGTAAAATATTAAAGTCATTATTTGATGCTGGTATTACATTAGGAATATCTAGTAGAGGATTAGGATCTGTAAAAGAACTATATAAAGAGTCTGCAGTTGAAGTTCAAGAAGATTTTGAATTGATTTGTTTTGACTTTGTTTCAAATCCGTCTACCCATGGCGCATTTTTGAAACCAATGAATGAATCAATTAATAAAAATACAAAACAAAATTATAAAAAAGTAAATGATATTATTACATCAATTTTATGTGATAGTGGAAAATGTAGGATTTTACCATGAGAATAAAAGATTTATTAGAAGCATTAGATAGAGAGCAAGTTGAAATACCAAAAGAGAAAAAACGTGAATTTGTAGAAGCAGTGAGAAATTACTCTCAATTAGGCGAATCAGTATATGGTAAAGGCGATCTTAAAGAATTATGTCAAAAGATACACTATATGGTAGAAATGGCTCAACAAGTAACATTATCTGAAGGCGATTGGTTTGATGGTATTACTGTTAATAGACACATGAAAGGACTTAACGAATCATATAAAGTATTTGAAAAGACTGCTCAAGAAATATCTAGACTACAAGAAAGACTATCTGCATCATATGAAGATATTGGTCAAGGATTAAGTAAATATTTTGATATAAAATAATTTTGAACTTATAAAAAAAATTATTATAATATAAAGGAAGTAAATGTCAAACATTGATAATACATATCGTCAATATTTTGGAATGAAATCACAAACTAATGAAGCTGATTTAATAAATAAAATATCAGATTACAAAGGCGGATTTCTTTATAAACTAATTGATCCAGCTACAGCAGGTAATGTGAAAGCCGATATTCAAGCATTTTTAAATAAAAAAGGAATGCATGTTATAAAAACAAAATTTGACGATGCAGCTGGTAAAGGATTCTTTTATGTTAGATTAGGAGAAGATCCTGCAAAAGAATCTCAAAGAATACAAGGATTTGTAAGTCAACTACCAGAAGTAGCAAAATTTAAATTTACATTGAAACCAATACAAAAAGTTACAAACAATCCATCAGATGAACAAACAACACAAATACCATAAATCAATAGTACCAGGAAATTCTTTTTCAACAAAAGTAATTAATAAAGATATAAACTTTGCTTTACGATCTTGGAAAAAACAACTTAAAACATCTAACACATTAGATATATTAAAAGAAAAACAAGAATTCGAAAAGCCTAGTGTTACTAAAAGAAAAATTAAAAATTCCGCAGTTTTCAATCAATATATACAAGATTTAAAATCTTTGTAATACATTTTCATTTTTTTTTATTTCGTCTATATTTATAGTAAATACACTATCTCTATATAGTGTCAATTATTATTAATTTATTCTATTAAGATTTACAAATAATCTTATTTCCAAAAACAAAATTTAAGGAGACAAGTAATGGACGGAAAATCGGACTTACTAAAAGAAGCGATCGCTGACGCAAAAGCCGTAAAGGAAACTGCATTAGCAAACGCTAAAATAGCTCTTGAAGAAGCTTTTGCCCCTAGAATCGAAGCAATGCTATCAACAAAACTTTCTGAAGATTTATATGAAGACGAAATGGAAGACGAAGTACCAGCTCCAGTAGCTGATGCACCAGTCGAAGAACATGACGTTATGTATGAGCCTGAAGTAGAAGGTGGAGAGATGGATGCTGCACCTGCACCAGAAATGGATGCCGAAATTGATATGGATATGCCTGCTGAAGAACCAGTAGTTGCAGATGACATGGAAATGGAAGGTATGATGGATGATGCACCAGTAGACACAAACGATACTGTTGAAGAAGATCTAGAACTAGAAGCAATCATAAGAGAGTTAGAAGAAGATTTAAATGAAGAAGAACTAACTGAAGAAGATATCATAGAATCAGCTGAATCTACTGACTTAACTGAAGAGGACAAAATGGACGACGACAAAAAAGAAACTAATGAAGAATTCAATATTGATGAAATCATTGAAGGAATTTTGTCTGAAGACGAAGAAGAAAAAGACTCTAAAGAAAAAGTAGAAGAAGGTGAGCATGATAACAAAGATGATAAATCTAAAGAAAAAGTAGAAGAAATGACTGAAGAATTAACTGAAGCATATGACACTATTGAATCTTTAAGAGGTACAATCAATGAAGTTAATCTTTTAAATGCAAAACTTCTTTATACTAACAAATTATTTAGAAATTTTGAATTATCAGAAAGTCAAAAAATGACTGTTATCGAAAATTTCGATAGAGCTGGTAATACAAGAGAAGTTAAACTTGTATTTAGTACATTAGCAGAAAATTTTACAGTTCCTGTAAAAAAGAGAAAAGTAGTTAAAGAAGGCACTGCCTCTAAAGCAACTAACTCAACTGCTCCTGCAACTAAAACGATAATCAACGAAGGTAATGAATTAGCTAACAGATGGAAGAAGTTAGCAGGATTACTAAGTTAATTAAAAAAAATAAGAAAGAAAAAAAATGGAAATTTCATCTTTATTAGAAGATAATAATCCTTCCCAAAGAAATGCTGCAGTAAAAACTGTAACAAAATGGGAAAAGACAGGTCTTCTAGAAGGTTTAAAAACCGAAACAGAAAAAGCAGGTATGGCTCAGCTTCTTGAAAATCAAGCTAGACAACTTGTAAAAGAAGCATCATCAACTGGTACTACTGAAGGATCAGAAGAATGGGCTGGTGTAGCTTTACCATTGGTAAGAAGAATCTTTGCTGAATTTGCAGCAAAAGAATTTGTTTCTGTACAACCAATGAATTTACCATCTGGACTAGTATTTTATTTAGATTTCAAATATGGAACTGAAAAAGCTGGATTTGATGGTGATAACTTAAATGTAGCTGGAGATCCTTTTGGATCACCAAATGCTGACGATTCTATGTTTGGTGTAACAACTACTGCAGGAGATCCAACAGGTGGTCTTTATGGTGCTGGTAGATTTGGTTACTCAATCAATGAAGTAGCAGTTACTGCTTCAGCTACTCAAGCAGTTGCAACATCTGCATCTGTAAATTATGATTCTACCTATACTGGTAATAAATTAAGTGAATACCATGTAATCACTGTACCGTTAACATCGTTATCAGGTTCAGATGATACTGCTGTTAGATCATTTATTATTACAACTGGTTCTGGTGGAACTGTTAATCAACTTGCTGCATTTACAAAATTAAATGCTGCTAAAACTCATGTTGATTTTGTAATTACTGGATCAGGTGGATTAGTACCTGGTGCTGGTGAATACATTGTTAAATTTAGTGAACAACCAACTGACATTTCTAGAGGTGACTTTGAAGATTCAGATCCTTTTAAAGGTTCTGGTGCTGGTACTGGTATCAATAATGGTACTGATATTGACATTCCTGAAGTAACTAAGAAATTAGCACCACCTCTAAGTGTTTTTTGATGAATTTTGTTA
>CAACVC010000307.1_pt1 | contig 11075 bp, 15 predicted proteins | sample 2381761 | NCBI WGS metagenome assembly CAACVC01 (sample SAMEA5211966, study PRJEB30684) | marine metagenome | biome: Marine; feature: Epipelagic; material: Water | collected 2015-10-15 | depth 45 m
CTAAAAAAGAAGGACAATTTTATGAATATAGAATGGATATGACAACTGTAAAACACTTTAAGGAACGTGACTTTATGGATGCTCTTTCGTATATTGGGGTATTACCTAGTTAAAATATGAAAATAAGTTATGCAATAACGGTCTGTAATGAGTTTATAGAAATTCAAAGACTGATAAATTTTTTATTAAAAAATAAAAGATCAGAAGATGAAATTATTGTATTATATGATATTAATAATGGTCATGAAGGAATAGAACAATTTTTAAGGGCAAAATCTATTAATAAAGGACTTGCTTGGATGCCAAGTGAATTTAAAGGCCATTTTGCTGATTGGAAAAATAAACTAAATAGCTTTTGTACCGGGGATTATATTTACCAAATTGATGCAGATGAACTTCCACCTAAATATTTAGTAGAAAATTTAGGGGCAATATTGGAAATGAATAAAACTGTAGATGTTTATAGAGTTCCTAGAATTAATACTGTTAAAGGTCTTACTCAAGAACATATTAAAAAATGGGGATGGAGAGTAGATAATAAGGGGCGGGTTAACTTTCCTGATTATCAATGGAGAATTTATAGAAATGATCCTAAAATAAAATGGGTAAATAAAGTACATGAGATATTAACAGGATTTGAAGCTATGTCCGAATTACCTCCTGAAGAAGAATATTGCTTAATACACAATAAAACAATAGAAAGACAAGAAAAACAAAATAAGTATTATAATACTTTATGATTAAAATAAAATTAACAAATTGGAATAAGGGAAGAAATGAACCTACATTTAGACCATTACTACTAAATTCCTCCTATTTTTCCCAAATAGGAATCCAGTTTATTAAAGATGGGAGTTATGACTTTGAATTTATAGGGACAGAAGACTTTTTAAATAAAAAAGTTTCAATGCAAGAAAGTATAGATAAAGGGTTAGAATTTTTAAAAAATAATACGGGGGATTATTTCCTATTTGATGGATCGGATTCAACATCATTAATGGCTTCTTTTGAAGTATTTAAGAATTCTAAAGCTCAATACCTCTTTAAATCAGCTAAATCAACCATAGAACAATATTCAATCCCAACAGCATTTAATAAGTGGTTTTTTCAAGATGGTAGTGATTTAGATTTAGCTTATAAAATGACTCCTAAAACCTATGATAGAATAAAATTAACTGGATGGAATTTTGGTTATTATAATTCTCAATATTTAAATTTTGATTATTCTAACTTAGACCGTACAATAGATGTATGTGCTATATACCAAGGATTACATAAAGAAAATTATGATCATGGAGTTCGTAATGATTTAGTTTATACCAATCATAGGACAAAAGCTTGGGAAATTTTAAAATTTTCAAAGGGAATTACCTATGAAAAAGATAAAAAACCATTCCCAGAATTTGCTAATGTAATGCGAAAAAGTAAATGTACTTTATCTCCTTATGGGATGGGAGAAGTATGTTTTAGAGATTTTGAAATAATACAATTTGGTAGTGTAATGATAAAACCTGATATGAGTAAAGTTGTTACACACCCTAATATATACATTCCTTATGAAACTTATATCCCATGTAATTTAGATTGGTCGGATTTAATTGAAAAAATTGAATGGGTAAAGGATAATCCCAAAAAATGTAAAGAAATTACTGAAAATGCTAGACAGGTTGTAAAGGAATCCTACACAACAGAAAATTTATTATTATATTGGTACAATATGGTATCAACATTTAAAGGAGTAGAAGTATAATGATATCTATTGAAAATAAATTTATTTTTACCCATATAGGTCGTACAGGGGGAGGAAGTATTGAAGCAGCCTTAATTAATTATGGGTCAAAAAAACCACATACCCATCCTTATTATTTAAATGCTTCTAAAACAATTAAATTTGAAGCTTCCCAACACTGGACTAGTGTAGAAGAACGTATGGCTTTAGGAGAAGAAGTATGGAATCAATGTTTTAGGTTTACAATTGTAAGAAATCCTTGGGATCGTATATTATCCCAATATAAGGGACATGTTATGAAAGAAGTCCCAGGTTTAAGTTTTGAACAATATTTACACAGATCTTTTATAGAAAAAGTGTCACATGATGATTTTAGATTTATTTCCCCTTGTATAGATTGGATAACAGATGATAAAGGAAACATTTTAGTTGATTATATAGGGAAATTTGAAAATTTACAAGAAGAATTTAATATTATATGTAGTAAATTAAATATCCCAAAAATGAATTTACCCCAAGTAAATATAAACCTAAATAAAGAATCCTATCAAAAATATTATACCCCCGAATTAGAAGAATTAATATTTAGTGTTTTTGAAAAAGATATAAAACAATTCAATTATAAATTTTAAATGTGAAAAATGTATAATAGTAGATATTCATTATTTATAGGTAGGTATCAACCTTTCCATAAAGGTCATAAGTGGTTAATACAACAAAGATTAAATTTAGGTAAAAATATTTGTATAGCTATTATGGATATTCATGACTTAGAACCAATAAAAAATCCATACCCTACAGAGGAAGTAAAAAAAATTATAGATTTAGAATTAAAATCTTTAATAGAAGAAGGAAAAGTAAAAACCATTATAATTCCTCCTATTGATTCTGTAAATTATGGAAGAACAGTAGGATATGATATTATAGAACATACCCCACCAGAAAAAATAAAACAAATTTCAGCAACCAAAATACGTAAAAATTTAAAATTATGATTCTTATTTCAAACCATTTAACACAATTATCCCAATTTAAAAAATTAAAAGATGTTGTCATTAGAATTAATATGGCTCATGTAAAGGATTCAAATCAATTAGAAGAATTTGTAAATGTACCTTATGATATATTTTTAGATTATCCAAAAGGAAGAACTAAACCACCCCTTCCATCATCAAATTTTAATGAAGCAATAGCATTTACTAAAAAATATAACAATATTAAATATTTTGCTACTTCAAATATTGAAGAAATAGCTGAAGTAAATTTAATACATGAAATGTTACCAAAAGGAGTAAGTTTTGTACCTAAAATAGAAACTTTAAAAGGTGTACTTAATTTAGATAAATTATTTGATACAGGTAAAATTAATCATATAATGCTCGACGCTGAGGATCTTTATACTAATATTCAAAATGATGTAGAGTTATTTATTAGTTTAAAGGAAAGAGTAAGAAAAGTATGTAAAAAATACAGGGTTGAATTACTTGAATTATATGGAGTAGTATTTAAAGGATAATAAAATGAATTATAAAGAAAAACGCCCTTGGGGTACATTCGAAAATTTACTAGATACAGAATATTGTAAAGTAAAACAAATAATAATCAAACCAGGTCAAGCTCCTAGTTATCAATACCACTTTAAAAGGAGTGAAGTTTGGGTAGTAGTACAAGGAGAGGGAGAGTTAAAATTAGATGATATGATTACCCAAGTAACCAAGGGGCAAATAATCCACGTTCCATTAAAAGCTAAACACCAAATAAAAAACAATTCAAATAAAGATTTAATTTTTATAGAAGTTCAATTAGGGGATTATTTTGGGGAAGATGATATAGTAAGATTAGAAGATAATTATGGAAGAATATAAAGTTTTAATAACCACTAGTGGTATAGGAAGAAGATTAGGGAAACTTACAGATTTTACAAATAAGGCTTTAATTAGAGTAGGAGATAAACCTGCGATTTCCCACATAATTGAATATTACCCCAAAGATACTAAATTTGTAATTACATTAGGCCATTTTGGGAACCATATAAAAGATTTTTTAAGTTTAGCTTATCCTAATAGAAAATTTGAATTTGTTAAAATTGATAGATATAAGGGTTTAGGAAGTAGTTTATTATATTCAATTTCAAAGACAAAATCCCTCCTTCAATGTCCTTTTATTTTTCATGCTAGTGATACAATCCTAACACCTAAGGATTCTTTACCTAATTTAACAAATAATTGGGGAGCTGGTGCTTTTAAAGAGGAAACTTCTCAATATAGAACTTTATTAATAACAAACAATAAAATTTCAAAAATTAACGATAAAGGAGAACTTAATTTTGATTATTCTTATATAGGACTTTGCGGAGTTAAAAATTATAAAGAATTTTGGGAAAATTTAGAAATGATCCTAAATGAATCTCCACAAAATGATACTTTATCTGATGTTCATGTAATAAATAAAATGTTAAAATCCCATAAATTCAATTTTCATAAAATAAACACATGGTTAGACATAGGTAATACATCAGAACTTAATAAAACCCGAAAACATTTTAATAATGAAATAGAAGTTTTAGATAAAAAAGATGAATCTATTTTTATGTTTAATGATTTTGTTATAAAGTTTTTTTCTAATAAGGAAATTTCTCAAAATAGAGTTAAAAGAGCTAAAAAATTAAATGGATTAGTTCCCAAAATTATAGATTCTACGGAAAATTTCTATAAATATGAAAAGTCACAAGGTAATTTATTTTCAAAATCCGTAAATCAAAAAACCTTTAAATATTTTTTAACCTGGTCCAAGAATAATTTGTGGGACACTTCCCAATTTGAAAACTTTCAGAATAAATGTTATGATTTTTATATAACTAAATCTAAAAAAAGAATTACCCAATATTTAAATGATAAACAAGATAAAGAAGAGTATATTAATGGAGAATTAATTCCCCCTATAAATGCTTTGTTTAACCAAATTGATTTTAATTGGTTATGTGATGGAACTCCTTCAAGATTTCATGGAGATTTTATTTTAGATAATGTAATTGAAACCAACAAGGATTTTTGTTTAATTGACTGGAGGCAAGATTTTGCTGGGGAGTTAGAAATAGGAGACATATATTATGACTTAGCTAAATTAAATCATAATTTAATAGTTAACCATAGCATAGTAGATCAAAAACAATTTGACCCCTCATTAAAAAATTGTTATATTCTATGTAATAGTACTTTAGTAAAATGTAGAGAAATATTACATAACTTTATTAAAGAAAATGGATATGATTTAAAAAAAGTAGAGGTATTAAGTTCTATTATTTGGATTAATATGGCCCCTTTACACGAGTATCCCTTTAGTAAATTTTTATTTAATTTTGGAAAATATAATCTGTATAAACAATTAAACCTTTAATATTATGAGTAATATTCAATCACAAACTATAAATTTAGAAAAAGCTATAGAGCTTATAGAACCTACAGGAAAACCCCATATTCTAGAATTTGGAGTAGCAGGTGGGAGGAGTTTAAAAACTATAAAAAACAACGCGGGTAATTCTTATGAATATTATGGTTTTGATTCTTTTATAGGCTTACCAGAAGATTGGGTTGTTACTAAGAATAATACTCAAGAATTAGTAGCTAAAAAAGAAAATTTTAATTATGATGGAAAAATACCAAATATCCCAGATGTTAAATTCTTTAAAGGCTTCTTTAATGAAACACTCTTGGATTATTTAAAAATTGCACAAAATATAGCTTTTTTACATATGGATGCCGATTTATATAGTTCAACTAAAGAAGTACTTCTGGCAATCAACGAATACATAGTTCCTGGAACAGTAATTGTATTTGATGAATGGGTTTATAACCATAATAATTACTATGATGATCATGAAGCTAAAGCTTTTTTTGAATGGGTGAGTGAAAAAAATAGAAAGTATCAATTTTATGATTTTTTAGGATTAACAGATTCCTCAGGTTATCCAGAACAAAAAACAGTAAAAATATTAAAATAACACTATGTATCCTAAATATTATATAGGTCCCATGTCTAAAAATATAGTAGATGCTATTATGGAATTTTGTGATAAAACTAATAATAAAATAGGGTTAATACCCTCAAGAAGACAAGTTGAATGGGATGGAGGGTATGTTAATAATTGGACTACAAAAGATTTTAGTAATTATTCTAATACTATTTTATTAAAAAGAGACCATGCGGGGCCTGGTCAGGGTTATATAGATGATAATGGGTTTAAATCATTAGAGTATGATTGTAAATACTTAAATATGATCCATATAGATCCTTGGAAAAAATATTCTAAATATAAAGATGGGCTACAATGGACTATAGAAATGATTGAATTTTGTTATAATCTTAATCCTAACATAGAATTTGAAGTTGGTACCGAAGAAGCTATAAGAAGGTTTGAACCCGAGGAATTAGATATGTTACTAAATGATCTTCATGTTAGATTAGAAGAAAAAATCTTTAACCAAATTAAATATCTAGTAATCCAATCAGGTACTTCTTTAAAAGGAAACTTAAATACTGGAGAATATGATAAAGATAGGCTTTTAAATATGGTGCAAGTAGCTAAATTTTGGAATTTATTATCTAAAGAACATAATGGAGATTACATCCCTATGGATTTAATTAAGGAAAAAATGTCTCTGGGGTTAGATGCAATTAATATTGCACCTGAGTTTGGTCTTATAGAAACACTTTCTTACATTCACAATGACATTGATATTAATGAATTTTGGAAAATATGTTTTAATTCTAAAAGGTGGGAGAAATGGGTAGATGGGAATTTTGATCCTTATAATCAAAAATTAGATTTAATTAAAATATGTGGGCATTATGTTTTATCCACTCCAGAGTTTTTAGAAATAAAACCTAATATTGACCCTATAATTAAAAATAATATAAAAAAGAAATTACACGAATTGTATGGATAAAAGACCTATAACTATATTTTGTGACATAGATGGTACATTAGTAACCCACTATAAACCTATAGAACAACATTCTAATAAATTAAAATTATTAGATGGTACTTTAGAAAAAATATTAGAATGGGACAAATTGGGATATACTATTATTCTTACTACAGGTAGGAAAGAGAGCCTTAGAAAAACCACAGAAAACCAATTACAAGAAACGGGGATAATTTATGATCAACTCATAATGGGAATAGGAGGTGGTATGAGATATTTGATAAATGACAGAAAACCCCAAGACAGCAAGGATTATGCTATTGCTATCAATTTAGAAAGAAATAAAGGCATAAAAAATATAAACATATGAAAATTAAAGAATATATTAAAAATGGGTACCACTTAGAAAAAAAAGTATTATTTCCTTCAACTATTTTTCAATTAAAAAAGTATTTAGAAACTTTAGATCCAAAACTTAAACTCCCTTTTAGTGATATACCTTGGGGGTACGGAAACTTATTAAATGAAGGTCCTTTTAAACAAGTAACTGATCATGAATATATAAAAGATTTTTGTGATAATGTATTTAAAGATAAATATATTTTTAATCATTTAATGGTAAATAATAAAGCTTCTTGGATTGGAAGTGCTGTTGAGTGGCATCAAGAAATATTTAATGTAGATTCGTATGCTCCCGGATACTCATCAAAGGATTGGAAAAATTTTATGCAAATTTATATTGCATTAGATGAACACACTATAGAAAATGGATGTTTACGAATAATTCCTAACTCAGATAAATTGGGGGTATTACCTTGTGAAGATATTATTGGGGATAATTTTGGTCATAAAAGAAGAGTTACCCATAAAGCTTTAAATAAAGCTTATAATAAATGTGGGATGAAAGTAATAACTATGGATCCCGGAGACATTTTATTTTTCAACCATTTAACTATACATGGATCAGCTTCAAATCACTCTCCTAGTTCAAGAAAATCAATAGTTTTACAAGCTAGATGTGATATTATTAAAAAAGATGAAAAAGTATTTCAAACTGAAACTAATTATAGAAGAAATTTTACCATTAATGAGTTAGATAAAAAAATTAGTACACTAAAAAATAAAAATCCTTATACATCATTTAGAAAAGAAAAATATGGAAAAGTTTAAAATAAATAAGTGGATTGACAACATAAATAGAATATTCATTCCTAGACCAACTAAAGAATCTAATAAAAGATTTGATATGGCTGAAAGAATATATGATTTTCCAAAACCACTATATAATAAATTTTTAAAAACATTAAAACAAGAAGATTTTATAGCATATCCTTCATATGCAGAATATGAATCTTTAAAAGAAAAAATAGCTAATTATAACAAATTAAAAAGTACAAACATTTTTTTATCCACAGGTTCAGGGGCTTGTATAAAGGCATTACTTGAAGTAACAATGAATCCTGGATATAATGTAGTATCCCCAACTCCAAGTTACCCTATGTATGGGGTTTATGGTAATATTTTAGGAGGAGAACATATTACCGTTCCTTATACAAGTAAAAATTTCTCCCTAGATGACTTAATAAATGCAGTTAATGAAAATACTAGGTTAGTAGTAGTTTCAAATCCTTTTAGTCCTATAGGAGATTATAAAGATGTAAACCAATTAAAAAAGGTTTGTGAATACTTAAAAGAAAAAAATATAATATTTCTTATAGATGAGGCTTATGTGGATTTTGGACCCGGAACAGTTTTATCCTTAATCAATGAATATGATAATGTTATAATTTCTAGGACATTTTCTAAAGCATTTGGTGCTGCTGGTATACGAGTAGGCTATTTGTTAGGTAATGATAAACTTATAAAATTAATTACTAAAGTACAATTAACCTATCCTTTAAGTTCTACTTCTGTAAAATTTGCTTCATTTTTGCTTGATAATGTTAGTGAAGTTGAAAAATATTCAAAAGATTCAAAACGTGATAGGGATATTTTATGTGATTTATTAGAAAGTAAAGATTATGATGTTATAAGATCTCACACCAATTCAATTCATTTTCATGAAAGTAATGGAGATAATTCAAAAACTTCAAATAAATTACTTTCACATGGGTTAGCTTTTAAAAGTGGAAACATGAAAACAGGAACCCCAGTAAAAGTACCAGGAGATGACAGAGGAACTTGGATAAGACTATCTATTGGTCCTGGCATACATAAAATAATAGGAGAATTATTATGAATAATAATAAAAAACCCAAAGTAGCTTTTTGTTTAATGGGGATTGTAGGAGCTGTAGAACACCCTAATGGAAAGGGCCAACCCGTAGATTATAGAATAGGCCACCACTTTCATAAAAAACATATTTTTAATCATAATGATGTAGATGTGTTTATGCATAGTTGGAGTGTTGATTTCGCACAAGAATTAGTTGATATTTATCAACCTAAAAAACATATAATAGAACCCCAAATACAATTTAATCAAGGGAGTCTTAGGAAAGATAGTATTAAAAGTAGATGGTATTCAAATAAAATATCTATTGAGTTAAAAAGGCAATATGAGATAGAAAATAATTTTGAATATGATTTTGTAATGGTTTATAGATTTGATCATATTCTCCAAAAAGATCTTATATTTTCAAACTATAATTCTGATGGATTTTATGCTTCACATAGAGATGATTGTACTCCGGATAGTTGTAAATGTATAGGAAATTCAAGATATTATGATGCTTGGTTTTTTTCTAATTCATCTAATATGGATAAATTCTCATCTCTCTATGATAATTGGGGACATTATAATTTAAATGATCCTCATAAAGACTGTGTTCATCATATTAATGTTATGGGATTATCTCCAAAACTTAAATTTATGCTATATGAAAAAAAAGACCATTTTACTGTAAGATCACGAATTAAAAATTGTGAATATAAACCTAAGTTTGATGTAAATAAATTAGAATTTTTTGATAGTCATAACTTTGAAAGACATAAATGGGTTTAATATAAAAATATGAAAAAAATATATTCAAGAATAGAACCAGATAAACTATTACATATAATTACCAGGAAACAAGACCTAACCTCAGGAAGAAAAGATGTAGTTCCTGAAAATAATTTTATCCAATGTGCTATTTTAAATATGGAGGAAGGTAAAACTTTTAAACCTCATAAACACATATGGAAACCCCGTAAAAGAATGGTAATCGCTCAAGAAAGTTGGATAGTGGTACAAGGTAGTGTTAAATGTCATTTTTATGATTTAGACGATACAATTATAGCAGAACCCATACTGGAACCAGGTGATGCTAGTTTTACTTTAGAAGGAGCTCATACTTATACAATATTAGAAGATGATACCTTAGTGTATGAATATAAAACTGGCCCTTATGAAGGACAAGCAATGGATAAAACTTTTATATAAAAAACAAAAACAAAATGATTAAATTAAATATAGGCTGTGGGTGGAGGAATTTTGGATCTGATTGGATTCATATTGATGGGGGTGATTATTCACATTTAGATTATTCTAACATTACAGAACTAGAATATAAAGATAATTCTGTTGATTTAATATATGCAAGTCATGTTATAGAATATTTTGATAGAGACGAAATTATCCCAGTATTAAAAGAATGGTATCGTGTATTAAAAAAAAATGGAACACTTAGATTAGCAGTTCCTAATTTTTATGCAATAATTCAACTATATTTTTTAAAGAACTATCCATTAGATACATTCCTGGGACCTTTATATGGAAAAATGAAAATGGGCAATGAAACAATTTATCATAAAACAACATATGATTGGAATTCATTATGTGAAGTATTAACTGAAACTGGATATAAATCGTTTACGAAATATAAATGGCAAGATTACCCTATACATGTAGAACATGACGATCATTCTCAAGCATATATCCCACATATGGATAAAGAAAATGGAACATTGATAAGTTTAAATATAGAAGCAAGAAAATGAGTTTTAATAAAATAACAGAGTTTGAAAATAAAATAGCAAAATTTTTTGGATCACCTTATGCAGTAGCAGTAGATTGTTGCACACATGGAATTGAATTATGTCTAAGATATAAAAACATAAGAAAAATTATAGTACCAAAACGAACATACATTTCCATTCCCTTTTTAGCAAATAAGTTAAATATAGACTTAAAATGGAAAGATGAATCTTGGATTGATTATTACTATTTAACTGACAATATTATTGATGCTGCAGTATTATGGAAAAAGAATAGTTATGTGTTAAATACTTTTATGAATGTGTCATTTCAATTTAAAAAACATTTGTCTCTTGGAAGAGGAGGCATTATATTAATGGATAACAAAAATGCAGCAATAGAATTAAAAAAAATGTCATATGATGGGAGATTACCGGATGTTCCTTGGAGAAACCAAAATATTA
>CAACVC010000308.1_pt1 | contig 11050 bp, 22 predicted proteins | sample 2381761 | NCBI WGS metagenome assembly CAACVC01 (sample SAMEA5211966, study PRJEB30684) | marine metagenome | biome: Marine; feature: Epipelagic; material: Water | collected 2015-10-15 | depth 45 m
TTGGAAAGGTGAGGGAATGCAGAACGGACATTTTATCTCAAGAAGATCAAGAATACTTCGATGGAGAGAAGATAACTGCAGACCACAATGTTATTCTTGTAATGTAATGCGATATGGTGAATCGTATATTTTTGGGGTTAAGCTAAATCAAGAGTATGGCTATAACATAGCAGACGAACTTTTAATAGAAAGTAAAAAAATTATAAAACAAAGTGATGAAGATTTAAAAAATTTGATTAAATTGTATGAAGATAAAATAAAAGAGACATAGTTTTTTCCTTTAATTTGTTTTTTATTTAGGGAGCTTTACTTCGGTAAGGCTCTTTTTTTTATTAACAATAGTTGGTATTTAAAATATTTTTTATAACTTTAAGAAAAAATAAAATTTATGGAAAGTCCAAAAGATGAGTTAATAGAATTGTATTATAGAAGAATACAAGCTATGACTTTTAAAATAGAACAATTAGAAAAACAATTAAATTATGAAAGGAAAAATTAAATTTATACAAGAAAAAGGAGAATGGTCAAATAGTTCAGGCACATTCAACAAGTTTCAAGTTACGTTTGACGATGGTCAAAGTTTTCAGTTTCTTGCAAAGGGAGACTTTAAGCGAAAGATTGGAGACAATGTAGAATACGAGATCACCAACAAACAATATGGAACTGCAAAGTTAGTTTACACACAGCCACAAGCGACACAAAGCAAAGATGTAACAATATCTAAGTTAGCGTGTTTAAAGGCTGCTGCTGAGTTTAATGCAGGTAGACCACAATCAGATAGAGTAAGTGTCGTAGAAGATGCGAAACACTTCTATAATTGGATAATAAGTTAAGTTATGCCAATAAGCAACGAAATATTTGAAACGTTTAGAATACAGGAACGAGCAAGAGAGCAATTAAGAGCAGTAAGACTGTTAGCTAAACAAGGTTATACTATAGTAGATTTAGAGGGACAAATCATAAACAAAACAAACATTGATAGTCTTTATGAAAGAGACTCGATAAAAGATCTAAAGTATAACAGAACACCGAAAAAAAAGTATATAAAAAATAATAATTAAAAAATGAATAAAATGTCAATAACAGGAAAAATAGCAAGAATATTAGAAACTGAAGAAAAAGGAAACTTTAGAGTAAGAAAGCTAATATTAGAAACAAACGAGAAATATCCACAGACAGTAAGTTTAGACTTTGTGCAAAACAATGTTGGACTTTTAGACGATGTAATATGTAAAGTAGGAAATAGTGTAGAGGTATTTTACAACGTAAGAGGTAGAGCTTGGGAAAAGGAGGGTAAGACTTTATACTTTACTTCTCTACAAGGATGGAGAGTAAGAGAATATAAAGAAGAGGTAACCACTAAAGACCAAGCACCAGACAGAGAAGATGACTTACCATTTTAACAATCAGGGGGTTTAGCGACCTCCTTTTTTTATGCTTATAAACTATTCAGAACATATAAACCGACTAAACGACTTCCGTAAAGGCAAAGTAAAAGAATCCCTTACGTTAGGAATAAAAGAACTTGATACACACTTTAGGTTTGTGCATAGCAATTTGGTAATGTGGTTAGGATTTCCAAATATAGGCAAGACACATTTTGTAATATATATAATGATGTTGTATGCCATAAAGCACAATTTAAGGTTTTTAATATTCTCAAGTGAGAATGATCCTGTCAGCCTGATCAGGAAAATGATTGAGTTCTATTTTGGTTTACCAATTAATAGGTTGGAAGAAGCTGATTATCAAAAGGGTGTAGAATTTGTAGATAAACATTTTAAGTTTGTAGATTGCTCTAAACAATACACCTATACAAGTTTATTAGCTTTAGCAACCAACATTAAGAATGCTTGGGACTATGATTGTTTGATGGTTGATCCTATAAACTCTTTAAAGAAAGAAATAAAAGTAGGTAGTAATTCTTTTGAGTATGGCTATGAGCAGCTTACAGAGTTAAGGATATTCTCCAAAAAGTATAATGTTGCTACTTGGGTGTGTCTACACACAAACACAGAAGCGCTAAGAAAGGTACATCCTAAAGGACACGACTTTGAGGGTCAACCTGCTGTACCAAACTATGCCTCAGCAGAGAACGGACAGATGAATGCATCACGATCTTGTGATTTTGTAACACTTCATCGTTATATATATGACAAAAGAGATTGGATGTATACAAGGATGTTTGTCAGTAAGGTCAAAAACCAAGAACTTGGCTACCGTCCAAACTCAATGAACGATCCCATAATGTGGAAAAGTATTATTAATAATGTAGGATTTGAAATAGCAGGAAAGAATCCTGTACTATATCCAACAAAAAAACAACTAACCATTGACAACACTACAGAAAATAGCAGAAAAGAATAGCGATTGGGTAAACGTCTGTATTAGCTTTGGCTGTAATAAATCAACAGCAGAAGATCTCACTCAAGAGATGTATCTAAAGTTGGCAACAATTCTACAAAATAATCAAAATCTTAATATTTATTACAACGATACAGAAATTAATCATTTCTATATATACAGAGTTCTTAAATCATTGTTTATAGATTTATGTCGCAAAGAGGCGAAAGTAACAAAAGTAAACCTTGATTACTTAGAAAGGTTTGTACAGGAAGAAGAAATAAAAGAATACAAAGACATAGAGGGTAAGATGAAGCAATTAGATAATCTGCTTGACAAAGTCTATTGGTATGACAGAAAAGTATTTGATTTAATTAGCGAGGGAATGAGTATAGCAGAATTATCAAAGAAGTCAGGGATCAGTTATTACTCTTTATATAACACATACAAAAACGTAAAATCATTAATTAAAAATAACATACAATGGGATTAGGAGATTTAATAGAAAAGATAACAACCTACACAGGAATCAAGTGGATAGTAAAAAAGATATGGGGTGAGGATTGTGGATGCGACAAGCGAAAAGATAAAGCAAATAAAGTAAAGCTATGGTAGAAAAAGATTTACAAAGGTGGTATAAGTTTTTAGGTAGACCAAGACCACACGAATTAAACAGAGAAGAAATAAAATTAGTAGCAGAACTTCATTCTAAATATTATCACCCAAATAAGTATCACGAGCCTTGTTCCTGCAATGGCAAGATATACAAAAAATGGATTAACGATTTAAACCAACTAATATGAAAAAACATTTAGTACACGATCTAAAAGAATTTGCACATAAAGTGCAAGAAAGATATTCTAAAAAAAACAGAGCAGGTAATTTTAACAATGAGACTTTTGAAGTAGATGAGATTATTCCTATGTCAGATCACACAGCAACAGTTATATTTAAAAAAAACACAGATAAAAAAGCTGCTTTCTTCTTTTATTATATTAATGTAGGAATGAGTAAAGGTTGGAAATATTTTGTACCGACAGACTCACATATATTAGGGATGACAAACTTTTCTTATTATAAGATGCAAGTAGAAAACAGCAACTTTAAACATAATTTTTAATTAACATTTGTTAATATAATATTTTTTTGTATATTGCAATAAATTAATAATTATGAAAACACTTATAGACGAATTAGTAATATTAGAGGATTATGCAGTAACAGGTACTTTTGCTTGGAGATCAGACATTGATCCTAATTGGAAGCCAATGGTATGGAACGAGACTTTTGAATGTTGGACAAAAGATTATTGTGGACAAAAAGATAGATAATCTTAAAGACTTAGAGATTTGGTCAGACCTAAACTTCTTGACTTCTATTGTCAAAAAACAAATAGATAAAAAGAAAACTAAAAACTTAGAGAAGATGTCAGAATCTTTAATAAGGGTTGTGTTTTACTTCCAAGAATATTCCAACAATATACGACTATACAAAAAAGCACTATCAGAATATAAACAAACTAAAAACCGAGCAATTGAAAGAGCAAGAAGATCAGAACAAGAAAACGAAAGACTACGAAAACAAAATGAAAGCCTTAGCATTTAGTTACTTAGGCATAATACTTATTACATTATGGATAGTATTGAACTCTTAAACGGAGAAACATTTAAAAAGCAGGAGATATTAGAACTTATGAAAGATGATGAGTTCTACTATGGTTACTTAGGAAAGGCAGCTTTAAGCTCCTCATCAATCAAACTTCTCTTAGATAGTCCTAAGAAATACAAATACGTTACCGAGTATGGTTCACAAGAATCAAATGCTTTAGATGCAGGATGGTTATTTCATACTTGTATCTTAGAGCCAGATGTATTTGAGAAACAAATCTTTGTAGATGTACAATCTAAAAACACAAAGGCTTATAAGTTAGCTAAAGAAGAACACGGCAGAGTGTTTACAAGAAAACAAAAAAACGATGCAGAAAGATTAGCTGATGCTTTCTTTAGAAACGAACACGCTTTACAACTAATAACTAAATGTGAGTTTGAAGTTCCTGCAATAGGTATGGTGCAAGGTTATCCATTTAGAGGTAAAGCAGATGTCCTTGATTCTTATAGAGTGGTTGATCTTAAAACAACAAGCGACTTAAAAGCATTCCCCTATGCAGCAAGAAAATATGGATATGATGTACAAGTGTATATCTATTCAGAACTATTCAATAAACCTTACGAAGAGTTTAAGTTTGTAGCTATTGACAAAGGATCATTAGATATAGGTATCTATGATGTAAGTGAAGAGTTTTATTTACAAGGTAAAGCGAAAGTAACTAAAGCATTAGAAACATTTGAGACATTTTTTATTAACGGAGCAGACATAGACAGCTACTGTATAAAAGGAACTTTATGAGAGAGGCAAATAAAATAGCAAAACATATTATAGATATATCAGGAGTAAATGTGTTTGAGAATTGCAGGAAAAGAAAGTTTGTAGAGATGAGGTCTTTGCTTACGTTTATGTTGAGGCATCATTGTAATATGAAGTTTACAGATATAAGAGACTTTTACAAAGCTAATGGAAAGAGTTATGATCACGCTACAGCTATATATAGTTTAAGAGCATTTGAAATGCACAGAAGATACAATCCTCTATTAGACAAGTATTTTGATATAGCTCTACTTCGAGTAAGAAACAAATCAAAATTAAGACGTGCATTACTAAATCACATCATAGACTACACAAAATCAAAAGACTTAAAGAGACTATTAAAGATAGTAGATACATTACCCTTAAAACAATTAGATGGAAAAGAACAAAAACAAAAGAAAAGAGATACCCCTGTATAGTGGGTTAGTAAAATACTTTCCTGATGCACTATGCGAAGTAGCAAGAGTAAGCTACATAGGAAGTAAACAACATCACCCTGACAAAGACATACATTGGGATAGAGAAAAGAGTAGTGATGATCTTGATGCACTTATGCGACACCTAATGGAAAATGGTATGCACGATATAGACGGGGTACGCCACTCAGCAAAAATAGCTTGGAGAGCATTAGCACACTTACAAAAAGAAATAGAGGGAGACAGAGGCGAGGAGTGGTACATAGACCAATACAATAGAAACAGACTGCCACACGATCAAATAATATCAGGCACAGAATAATAATTAATAACTAAATATAAAAACAATGGAAACACTTAAAAAAGGAAAATTTAAACCTAATTACCCAATCAACAAATTAAAGTATGCAAAAGTCAATAGAGATATGACAGTTAATCACGCTGAAAACTTTAAGACAAAACTTATAGACTATGGATGGATGATGCCAATAGTAGCATCAGTAACAGGCGATGTATTAGAGGGACACCACAGAATAGAGAGTGCGAAGCTACTAAAACAAGAAACAGTACCTGCTTACATAGTAGATTGGGTAGACACCAAACAAGTTAAAGAACACTTAGATTGTATTATAAGTCTAAACAACGGAAACAAAGCGTGGAGTATGTTTGACTACCTAAAAGCATTTGCAGATCAAAACGAGGACTACAAAATAGTTTATGATGCTTATATGAGCAACTCAAACAATGTATCAGTAGGAAACGTAATAAACATATTCTTCACAAGAGGACAACATTCTAACAATCAGCTCTATAAAAAAGGTCAAGCCAAAATAGAAGATGTAGATTTTGGTAAATACTTATTACATAATTTCTCTGATTTATATGAAAAATATGGAAGCAAAAAAATTACAGCATACTGTATTAGAGAATTTATTAAAGTTGCATATATAAAAGCAAACAAAGATAAAGGTGCTGTAGATTATTTATTTAAGCAATATGAAACAATGGCAAAGAAAGGTCATTTAGCTGTAAGCTCAATAAATGATTTTAGACCACTATTAGAAGTTTACTTAAACGATTATAGAAAAATAAACGGATGATATACAATCAAGACTGTATGGAGGCTATGAAAGAGATGTCAGACAATCAGTTTGACTTAGCTATTGTTGATCCTCCTTATGGTATTGGAATAAGTGGACAGAAAGAAAAAAAACAAGGTAAAAAAAGTGATAGGAAATATCACAAAGAAAAAAATTGGGATAACAAAATACCTGATAAAAAATACTTTAAAGAACTGCAAAGAGTTAGTAAGAATCAGATAATATGGGGTGCTAATTATTTTGTAAAACATTTGAGTAAAGGAACAAAAGGTTGGGTTGTATGGTTTAAAGGGCAAATTGGTTTAACTATGAGTGATTGCGAATTAGCCTATAGTAGCTTTCAAAAACCCACAAGAGTTGTAAATATAAATAGAGTTGATTTACTTAAACAAAACACTATACACCCCACCGAAAAACCTATAAGATTATATCAATGGCTTTTGGACAACTATGCAAAAGAGGGAGACACAATACTTGACACTCATTTAGGCAGTGGCTCAATAGCTATAGCTTGTCATAACTTAGGCTTTGAGCTAACAGGATACGAAATAGACAAAGAATACTTTGAAGTAGCAAACAAACGAATAGAACAACATAAACAACAAGGCAGACTATGGTAAAAGAAAACTATAAAGTAAAATCTATAAAGAAAGAGCTTTGTAAAGAATGGTTGTTGTATAAACACTATGCTAAACGTATTCCTAATATTATGTATTCCTTTGGCTTGTTTTGTAAAAATATATTAGTAGGTGTTATTACATTTGGTATGCCACCAAGCTCTACACTTGCAGAATCTATAGCAGGTAAAGAGTATTCTAATCTTGTAATAGAATTAAATAGACTAATAGTTAATGATGGTTTAGAAAAAAATGCTTTGAGTTATTTTGTAGCTAACAGTATAAATAAATTACCTAATAATAAGATAATTGTTTCATTTTCGGATAATAATATGAATCATACAGGTTATATATATCAAGCAACAAATTTCTTATATACAGGTAAAACCACAAATGATAGTATGTACATTGATAAAGATGGAAACGAATTTCATTTTAGAAACATAGGACACTATCAAAAAAACAACAGGCTAAATGTAAAACTAATTAAAAGAAGATTAGATGAGGATAAAATAAACAAAGTAGAAATTGCAAATTATTTAAGAGAGTATAAAAAAGAATGGACAGCAAAACAATTAGATTTAGAATTTGGATATAAAGATACTGCTGCACATTGGTTTAGAACTGATAAAGGTTTTAGTTTTCCAAATATAGATGATTGGATAAGATTAAAAGAGTTATTAAGTTTAAGCAACAAACATGATGATATGATGATAAAGTACGAGTGGGTTGCAGATGTAAAAGAAATTATAAAAAAGTTAGAGCTTACTAAAATAAACATATTGCCTAAAAATAGATATATTTATATAAAAGCAAATAGGAGTTTGAAAAAACAAATAATAAACAATTTTAAATATAAATCTTTACCATATCCCAAAGGACAAAACACAAACTACGATACAAGTTATAAAACAACAACCCAAACAGAATTATTTTGAAACAAAAGAAGTTTACACAAATCCAAAGAATAAAAAGATTAGAGAATATAGTAAGTCAAATCTATATGAGTGTTGAGGTAATAAAAAAGCAGCTTGACAAAAAAAAAGAAAAGTAACGTTATATACTTGAATAATCAAGTTTTTTTCAAGATGAGTAAACACGGAGGTAAAAGAGAGGGTGCAGGCAGAAAGCCTAAACAACAAGAGCAAGACTTAATAGACAAGCTCGATACTATTATAAACAAAGAAGAAGTAATTAAAAAGTTAGGAGAAAAAGCTCTTAGTGGAGATATGAGAGCTATGGGTTTATATATGGGTTATAGATATGGTAAACCAAAAGAAACAAAGGACATACACATAAACGAAGATGTACCTTTATTTATTGATTAATGCAAATAACCAAAACCTCAGCACTAAACAAACTACGAGAACTAAACAAAAGAGTTCGTATAATAAGAGGAGGATCATCAGCAGGTAAAACAATAGCAATCATAGCAATCCTTATAGATTATGCAATTAGAGAACAGGGAAAAGAAATAAGCATAGTAGCTGAATCTGTCCCACACTTACGTAGAGGCGCTTTAAAAGACTTTCTAAACATCCTTAAGGCATTGAATAGGTATGATGACAGAAAGTTTAACAAAAGTACCTTAAAATACGAATTTAGTACAGGTAGCTATATAGAGTTCTTTAGTACAGACCAACCTGACAAACTAAGAGGAGCAAGAAGAACAGACTTATTTATTAACGAGTGTAACAATGTTAGCTTTGATTCTTACCAACAATTAGCAGTTAGAACATCAGGCAACATTTGGTTAGACTACAATCCTGCTAATTTGTTTTGGGTAGACAAAGAACTAATAGGACAGCAAGATGCGAACTTTATAACACTAACCTACAAAGACAACGATAGTCTACCTGAATCAATAGTAAAAGAAATAGAGAAAGCAAAAGAAAAAGGCAAGACCTCAACCTATTGGGCAAATTGGTGGAAAGTCTACGGACTTGGTCAGATAGGTAGTTTAGAGGGTGCGTGTATTCCTGATTGGAAACCTATTGATAACATACCTGTTGAGGCACGATTACTTTGTGCAGGGTTAGACTTTGGTTATTCTGTTGATCCCTCAACTATTATAAGACTTTACAAATGGAATGATGCTTATATATTTGATGAGGTACTTTACAGAAAGGGAATGTTAAATAGAGACCTCAGCTACTTCATTAAACAGAACGAGATACGAGAACAAATATACGCAGATAGTGCAGAGCCTAAGTCTATTCAAGAACTAAGAAACTACGGACACAAAGTATTTCCTGTGTCAAAGGGCAGAGATTCTATAGTCTACGGAATCAACCTAATCAATCAAAACGAAATATACATTACAAGCCATTCTAAGAATCTAATAAGAGAGCTACAGGGTTATGTATGGGACAAAGACAAAGAGGGTAACAATTTACAAAAACCTACAGGTACACACCCTGATTGTATAGATGCAGCAAGATACGCATTAATGATGCAACTTAAAAATCCAAATAGAGGACAGTATGCAATTAGATAGTTTCTAAAACTTTTTTTTATTACGTTATATATATATGAAAGTAGAGGTTTATATTCCTGACACTTTAAGTGAGATCACTTTAGGTCAATATCAAAAGTATCTAAAGATACAATCTGAAAACGAAGATGAGAACTTCTTAGCTATAAAAATGATAGAAATATTTTGTGGACTAAGAGGCGATACAATAATGTCTATGAAAGCTAAAAGCATTAGAGATATAACAGCTATTTTAAGTGATATGTTTAACGAGAAGCCTCCACTTGTTAAAGAGTTTAAAATGGGTAAAAAGACTTATGGGTTTATACCTAAGTTAGAAGATATGAGTTTTGGAGAGTATATAGACTTAGACACTTACATAGGAGATATGCCAAACCTACATAGAGCTATGAGTGTTCTTTACAGACCAATTAAACTAAAAGAAAAAGAAAAATATCTAATAGAAGATTACAAAGGGGAAGAATCTGAAAAGATGAAAGATATGCCAATGGATGCTGTATTAAGTTCTATAATTTTTTTTTACAATTTAGGGATGGACTTGTCAAAAGCTATGCTGAACTTTTTGAACGAGGAGGAGGTGGACTTAGTGCAACAGCAAATTTTGGAAGAAAGTGGGGATGGTATCAATCGCTTTTCGGACTCTCTCAAGGAGATATTAGAAGATTTGAAGATATCACTAAACTAAATGTACATACCTGTCTTTATGCTTTAAGTTTTATGAAAGAAAAAGCAGAGGTAGAATCAAAGAATATAAAAAGTAAATTTAATCGATGAATCAAGGAGTAAGAGGTTATTACCAAATCACAGAAACACTTAAGACTAATCTCTTAGCTGACGAGAATGTCAATACTGTAACAACAGGCGACATCTTTGATATAGACCTATCTAAGCAAACAATCTTTCCTTTAAGTCATATAATAGTTAACTCAGTAGAGATACAAGAACAAGTCCTCAACTTTAACATAACTGTAATGGCTATGGACATTGTTGATCAGTCTAAAGATGAAACAACAGACGTGTTCAGAGGAAACAACAACGAACAAGATATCCTTAACACACAATTAGCGGTAGTAAATAAGTTAGTAGGATTGTTAAGCAAGAGTACTTTATACCAAAACAAATACCAATTAGATGGTAATGCTTCTTGTGAGTTTTTTTATGAAAGGTTTGAGAATCAAATGGCAGGTGTAGCTTGTACTTTTAATGTATTAATAAGTAATGATATTAACGTATGCAGTTAAAAGAAACAAGGGAAGCGTTAAATAAGTTTGGTAAGTTTGTTATACAACAAGCAAGGTCAAGACTTACTAAAGGAATAAAAAAAGGAAATAAAAGGTTTTCTCAAAATGACACAAAGAAACTATACAACAGTTTAGAGTACAAGCCTTTTAACAGAAGTGGCTCTATAGGTGTAGAGTTTTATATGGAAGATTATGGTAAGTTCCAAGATAAAGGGGTTAAGGGTACGAAGTCTAATTACTTAGAAAACAAGAACTCTCCTTTTTCATATAAATTAAGTATGCCTAATCCTGAAATATTTGAGGGTTATATAAAAAGAAAAGGCATAAAAGGTAGAGATAGAAAAGGTAGATTTATAACTAACAAATCTTTACAGTATTTAATAGCAAGAAGCGTATTTCAAAAAGGTATAAAAGC
>CAACVC010000309.1_pt1 | contig 11042 bp, 15 predicted proteins | sample 2381761 | NCBI WGS metagenome assembly CAACVC01 (sample SAMEA5211966, study PRJEB30684) | marine metagenome | biome: Marine; feature: Epipelagic; material: Water | collected 2015-10-15 | depth 45 m
TTTATCCACAACAATATCTTCTATATGACCCGCAAATTCTCCTCTAATTTTATTTTCTATTACAATACTACCATAAGCTACAATACAACCATTAAGTACCCCTACAATAGAATTAGATGAAATATTATTTATAAAATTATTCCAACATTCATTTTTATCTCTTGATGAATAATCAATTTCTGTTAATTGATCCAGAAGAGGAAAAATATAATCTAAATCTTTTTTTTCTACTAGTCTAAATTTTACTGTACTCATTATGATATTTTTTAATTATGTTAATAGGATTAATTTGATTATAATCTTGATCTATTAAAGGCAAAATTTTGTTCCATTCATGATATACTGTATTCCTATTCCAAAGTGCTTTTTGCCCTTTTTTTAAAATAATATTGTATTCATCTTCTTTAATTGAATTTATTCTTTCTACAGCTTCTTCAACATTATTAAATATGATAATTTCATCATCATCAAAATATTCATCTAATCCAGGTGCAGGTTCTGTTAATAAAACAGCTTGAGATGGTATTTCTATTACTCTACCTTTTAATTCATTTCTTGTTCCAATTGCATTAGAACTAAAACATAAAGAATATTTAGATTTTGCTAAATTACTTTTTAAATTTTCATGCGTTAAAAAACTATCTAAATGTATATCGCATCCTAACTGTCTAAAATAATCAATTTTAGATTTTCTACCGCCATGAAGACCTCCATAATGATGAACATTGATATTTTTTTCTTGACTCTTAGTACACATAGTATTAGGATTGAATCCCCATTTCATTTTCATGAAGCCTTCTTCTGGAAGTCCGTCTCGTAAATACCATTCCTTAACTCCTTCATATGTAATAATACCATCTACAAAAGGAATCCAATGTTTTAAATTAGAATCATGAAATCTATAAGCATCACTTGATAAAAGAAATACTTTACAAAATTCTCTTATTCTATCAAATTCTTTATGAACGCCTACTAAATAATTAGCATGAATAAAAAAATCAGCATTAAACTCTTTTATAGTATTATATAAATTATCAATATTATATTCACTATAATCATAATATAATACCTCATATCCTAATCTATCTAATATTCCATACCAATAAATTACAGCTGAGCTATAATCATTTAAATTTTCGTGATGTCTATATTTTAAAGAAAATACTACTTTTTTATTTTTCATTTATAAATGTTTTATCCATTTTTTGTCCTTCATATGGACCTGTTTTATATTCATATACTAATGTATCATCTTCTAAAATTGTATATGTATGACCACCTTCTAATGTAAAACTAGCATCTCCTGGCTGTAATATTGGTTCTGATAATATAGTATCATCTAAATCATAAAAATGACACTTAACTTTCCCTTTTATTACAATCCAAGATTCTTGGGCAATAACATCACGTGTTCTATTTTTCCAAATATGTTTATGAGGTTTAAATGTTTTACCATTTTCCATTTTTAAAGTAGAACACTGAATAAAATGTTGCTCTGGTATTAAATCAACTCTGGGTTCTTTAATTTCATCAATTCTTTGGATGAGATGAAGTAATTTATTAGGATCTACTTTTGAATATATCTTTTCCATAATTTTAACTTATCTAAGTTCATGAAGTATTTCTTTTAATGTATTAATAACATATTCCTGTTCTTCTATTGTTATTTCAGCATAAAAAGCTAACCATAATCCATGATTATGAAATTTCATTGTTTGAGGTAAGTCTATAATTTCATTATAAGCCGGCTCCTTATGTATAGCTTGTATATCCCATTTACATCCTATATTCTTTTTTCTTAATAAATCTACTATTTGATCTCTATTATATTTTTCAGGCAATATTAAATGAAAGTTTTGCCAATTATACCGTGTACAATATTCTGGAACAACGTTTCCGATTTCAACTCCATAACTTGATAAGTGTTTTACTATAAGTCTGTTATAATTTGATCCGGCTTCTTGTCTCATTTTAATCTCTTTATCAAAAGACTTTAATTGAGCTATTCCTAAGGCACATGGTATGTCAGCCATCTTGTGATTATTGCCAATTGACTTAAACTGTTCCTTCAATAAAAATTGAGCTTTGTCTCTTTCTAAAGGAGATACTGATGTACCAAATGCTCTGTAAGATCTTACCCATTCAGCCTGCTTTGCATCTCTAACAACAATCATTCCTCCTTCACCAGTAGTCAAACACTTACGTGCTTGAAAAGAATATGTAACAATATTATTGCTTTTACCAATCTTACGACCTTTATATTCACTTCCTAATGCACATGCTGAATCTTCTATAATTGGTATGTCTATTTTTTCTTTGAATTCATCTAAGTCACATGGTATTCCCATCTGATGTACAAGAATAATTGCTTTTGTATTTGGTGTAATTTTCTGTTGAACATCTTCAACGGATGGAACACCATATTTGTTTACATCACACCATATAGGAGTACCTCCAGCATTGTTTACTGCAAATCCGCTGGCTACCCAACTCCATGACGGTACAATCACTTCATCACTTTGTTGCAGCTTGTTTCCGTCATTAATAGCATATAAACCTAATTCAATAGCTACTGTTCCATTTGTTACCGCAATATAATGCCCTTTTGGGTCATCATTGTATTCTTGTATCTTATTCTCAAACTCTGCAATTCGTGGTCCTCCACTAATCCATTTAGAGTCTAGTGCTTTCTTGATTTCTACTAACGCTTCGTCAGTGTTGATATAAGGTTTTCCTAAGGGTATTTTCATTTTCATTTTAATATTTTTAAAGTTTGTAATGTTATGGTTTTGTTTATATTTGATATTTCGTTACTAATAAAAGAATTAATCGAATTTTCTAAAGGAGATTTTTCAGCTGAGTAATCTATGGTTTCTTCCCAAAAGTGGGAACTATTAATTTGTTTTGGTTTATAAGTTAATTTTTGAGTTTTATCATCCCAAATTATAGTAGTATCTGTAAAATCAAATATACATTCTCTAAATTTGTTTCCATATACCCAAGATACATTTATTGTTGCCGAAAAATTATCATATGATAATATCCCAAATGCACTATCATTTTTACTTGATTTTTTACTATATTCAATCCAATCTATTTTTGATGGTGAATTACCAACTAAATATTGAATAATAGAAACATCATGACAAGCTAAATCCCATTTACAAGTAGTTCCATCTATAATATGAATTATATTATCATTATATCTATGCATTGAAATAGATTCAATATCTCCTAACAATCCTGCATCATATTCTTGTTTTATTCTTTGAATAGCATAATTATAAGTAAAAGTCCAATCAGTGAATAATTTTGCTCCTGTTTTTTCTGCTACTTCATATAGTTTGTCAGCTTCTTTAATGTCAGTTACTAGTGGCTTTTCACAAAATACGTTTACACCTTTTCTTAAAAAGTGGTCGCAAATTTCATAATGTGTAGAAGGTGGTGTTGCTATTAAAACATTTGCAACATCTAACTCTTTATAGTCGTTAACATCTGCAATATGAAAAATTTTATCACATATGATTATATTTTTATATCCTAACTTTATTAAAGTTTTGTATAAAATTTTACCCCAATGGCCATAACCAATTAATCCAATTTTTATATTTTTATCCATTTCTTTTTAATCTTTCTATAATCATAGGATTACCTTTAACAAAACTATTATCTGGTATATCTTTATTTACTAAAGTTAATGCTCCTACTATTACATTATTTCCAATTTTAACTCCTTTAACAATAATACTATTGGCTCCAATTTGAACATTATTTCCAATTTTAACCGGTGATCTACTTATATGAGTTCCATTTTTAATATCTTTTGTTAAATTATATGCTTTATACTTACTTGAATCATGGGTATAAATATGAACCCCTGATGATATAGCTACTTTATTTCCTATTTCTAATCCTCCAGATCCATCAATTAAACAAAAATATCCTATCCAAATATCATTTCCTAAAATTATATTTTCTTTCCCTCTAACAATGCTAAAATCGTTCCATGGGCCTACTTCATTTTGTAATTTACTCCAATCCGGTAATCCACTCATATGTTTTTTTAATTCCATTTTTTAAATTTATATTATTATTCCATCCTAAACTACGTAGTTTAGTTGTATCCCCAACACGTTTATTTTCTATATCTGTTCTGTTTTCAGAAACGATATTAAGATTTAAATTTGTATTAGTTACTGTTTCAATAGTTTTAATTAATTTTGACAAAGTTACTCCATCTTGAGTTGATACATTAAATACTTCTTTATTTGAATTAAATGTAGTTAATATAATTGCATCTACTACGTCATCAATATAAACTAAATCTAATATTTTTTCATCTGGATTACCATATACTGTAATATCTAGATTATTATTTTTAATATTATTTAGCCAATTAAATATTACTTCGGTATATGCTCCTTCACAATCCATTCCAATACCATATACACTAAAAAATCTATTAATAGTATAATCAAATCCTATCATATTATCATAACTTCTTATTAAATTTTCTGTATAATATTTTCCAGAACCGTATATCGTATGAGGAGTGCATGGATCTTCTTCTTGGATTGGTTGTCGTTTAGGCTTATTATATACGCTAGCAGTACTTGAAAAGAATAACTTAATATTATTTTTTGCACAATAATTTACAATATTAAATCCACCAGATGCTATATAATCGTGTCCTTCTTTATTGTTATGAGCACATCGATTTATCCTCGTAGCTGCTAAATGAAAAAAGTGTGTTATATTATTAAATAATGTAAAATCATATGAATGTACATCTCCATATATAAATTCAATATTTGGGTCATTTGATATATTTCGTAAATTATGACTTCTTACTAAATTATCTATTATATAAATTTTTTCAAATCCTTCGTCTAATAGTCTCCTAGATAGATGACTACCAACAAATCCAGCTCCGCCGCTTATGATTGCATTTTTTCTATCCATAACTTTTTATATTTTTCTTTTATTTTTTCTATACATTCAGGTACATGATTACTAGCTGTATTACTAAGAGATATATTTGACTGTCTATATATCCATAATGGATCCGATTTATATTTACCTTTATAACCATAAAATAATATTCTTGCCCAATATTCAAAATCAGACGCTCCAAAGAATATTTCAATTGATGGGTTTCCTATTAAATTATGTAATTCTTTTCTATACATTGTTCCAGGAGCTAACATTCCATTATTAGCTGTAGTTACTTCATTATTTATTATGCCAAACCATTCTCGAAACCTAGAAATTGGATCTTCATAGTCTGGATTAAAATTTAAATGTATTAATGGGCCTACTTGATTATCCATGGTTTCAATTGCTTTTATCCCATTATTAGTAAAAAACATTATTTCTGGGTTTTCAAATGTTTTTATAGCTTCCTGATAAAATTGGTCTGTAAATACATCATCTTGACCTGTATTATGTACTATATCTCCTTTGATTAAAGGTATTGCTCCAACCCAACCACCACTACATTTTCCAGACCCATAATTAATATCACTGTAATGATATTCAACTTTATCAGTTAGTAAATCTTTAATATCATTATATATTTCTTTGTTACCTTTATCATTGAATAAAATATATTGATAATCAATATTAGCATTTTCTAATGCTATTACATTATACTGTACAGATTCATTTACCCATTTATTTTTTTCATATAAATTATGTATTACTGATATTTTCATTTTGCAGGATTACCTTTTATTACTGTATTAGCTGGTACGTCTTTTGTTACTACAGCCCCGGCACCTATTATAACATTATCGCCAATTGTTACAGGCAATATAGTTGAATTAGATCCTATTCTTACATTATTTCCAACATATGTTTTACGTTCTATCCAATTTTCTTTTTTTTCAGTAAATTTATCATTAGTAAACATAACTCCGTGAGCTATAAAACAATCTGATCCTATATTTACACTTGAACATATAAATGAATGACTACTTATTCTTGTACGAGTTCCTATGTTAACATTGTTTTGGATTTCTACAAATGGACCTATGAATACATTATCAGCTAACGAACACCCATATATATTTGTATATGGTGATATTTCTACATTTTTACCTAATTTTACGTTTTTCATTGTTCTTTTGCTAATTTATTTATTTTTTTATTTTCATATCGTGTCATAAAATTTTTTCATTATACTCGCTTCTTTGCAAGAAAATACCAATTCCAACTTCTAGTTAATTCATCCGGCATACTTTCTTCAGATGTTAGTTTTGGACTATCTGGAGTTGTTAATGGAGATGCATATACATTTAAGATTTCCCATCCATGAACATACATAAAATAAATAAAATTATCATAATCAAACAATCCTCTATATATAAATTCATGTCCCATTCTCCAATTAGGTACGCTTACAAAAAACATAGATTTTTCTGTTGCTAGTTCATATGAACCACTTACAATATTACTAGGATTTGCAATGTGTTCTAAGAAATCATTAGCAACAAACAAATCATAATTATTTTCTAAATTTTCTTTGTTTAATTGGTTCATTAAATTTTTTACAATAACTTTGCCTTTAAAATTTCTTTTTTCATGTTCATTTTTTGCTCCAATTTTATCCAAATTTGTCCAGGAAGTTTTTGGTAATTTATTTACAACCATATCTCCAAGAACTCCAGGTCCAGAACCATATTCTAAAACAGTTTGCAAATTATTCTCTTTACATATGTTATATATTAAATCAGATTCATATTTATATCGCTGAACCCAACTTTGTTCATCTATTCTAGCTTTTGTTTCGGGACTAATCCATTCATTTGGATGGGTAACGTCATGATTATAAACTTTAAAATTTAGTTCAACTTCTTTATTTAATTCTCGTATTACAGCCATTTTTAAATTGTTTCATAAAATTTATTTTGTTTTTCTTGTCTTTCAATTGTTTTAGGATGATGAAATGCAAATTCTTCTTTTGCTGGAAGATGTGAATATTTTTTCATTCCTTCTATTCGCTCATGCACTTTGCCTTTCCATTCTATCATAGGCGATCTTTTATATATTCTGCCTTGATAATCTGGCCAATTCACCCATCCTTCTTCATTTACTTGCCATCTCCATTTATCAATATGATCCTGTGTCAATCCTTCAACTGTGTTTATTCTTGGAACATATATTAATTCTGTTTCTGGATTAAGATCAATAATTTGTTTGATATTTTGTATTAGTATAGATGATGGTAATTCATCAGCATCTATATTAAAAATCCAATCACAATCATCAAATAAATGATATCCTAAGTTTTTAAATGATGCAAAGTCATTGTCTAAGTTACTGTATATTACTCGAAATGATTCATTATCTGGAACTAAGAATTGATTGCATAATGAATCAACTTCTGGTGTTACGTTTTTATCGTCTAATAGTACTCCAATACAATCATTTTTGTCTATATTAGTTCGTAACAATATTAAAAGTTTTTTTAACTCTTCATATTCATTGCATGCTGTTATAAAATATCCTATTTTCATGTTTTTTGTAATTTAGGTAATTTTAATTTAGGAAGTTCAACTGTTTTAAGATTTGGTTTATTAAGTTGTGGCAATTTTAATTGTTGCATACTTGGACCTTCTACTACTCTACTTTCAATTAGATCTATTAATTTTGTATAACTAGGAGCAATTGCATCTTTCACAAAGTTTTTCAAAACAAATTTCTTTTGTTCTCTAGCTCCAGGAATAAATTTATTGTAATGTTTATGTACTTCACGCAATACTTTTTTTGAATATGCATAATCAGGAGTAAACCACTTAGATCCTTCAATAATCCATTGATTTCTAGCCGATGGATGTACTTCTGTTAATCCTCCTGCTAATGCAATTATATGCTCCTTTTTTAAGAAATCTGATTGACCGGAATAATGTGGTGCTATAATAGGTTTTCCTGTAGATGCAAATTCTAATAAAGGTCTTCCAAATCCTTCTCCTTTAGTATATGAAACCATTGCTTTAACTTTGGAATGATTATATAATGAATTCATTTCATTGTCAGATAAATCACCATGTAATAGATATATATTTGGAAGTTTGGCAGTTTTAGGAAATAAATCTCTAATTTCATTGATATATTTTTCCATTTTTTCTCTATCTGTTACAGAATATGTAGCAGAACTAGTTTTTAATATTAATCCTGGAGCTTTTTCCTTATTTTTAAATGTTTCTAAAAAATTGTGAAGTAATCCAGATATATTTTTCCTATCTTCTCCTAGCGATCCCTGAAGCCAATGTCCTACAAACAAATAACAAAATGATTCGTGTACTTCACCTAAATCAATTGATTCAGCTTTATTATTTTTATTGTATATATCTTTATTAAAATATTCTGATATAACATGAATTTCTGGTGAAATTGCAATATTATGTTTTTCTGCAGTTTTTGTTAATACTGATTTAGTAAATTCAGATGGAACTATGATAACTTGCATTTTATTAATAGAATCAATCCATTCTTTTGAACATATATCGCCTTCAGTTACTGCAGTTACTCCAATATTAAATTTTCCAACCGGTTGAAATTCATTTGGGATTGTTATTTGTACCCAGATATCTGGTTGTTCTGTTAATGGTAATGGAACTATTCTAGTTCGCATTTCGTTTGATATTGGAAATGTTAATGGTGTATTGCCCCATGGCATTGATAACAGCTTAATATTCCATTCATTTCCTCTTTGTTCAATTATATTTTCTATAACTTCTCTTGCATGGTGTCCATATCCTGATTGTGTTGCTAGTGGACTTGATATTACACATTTTCTCATACTATTCCCATTTCTTTATATTGTTTATTTGTTACTTTTCTTAATGTATATTTAGGTCTAGATTTTTTTGGATATTTAAATAAGAAATCCATTATTTCTATCATTTTGTCACCCATTTGTTTTGCTGTTAATCCATGATCTAAACAAAAATCTCTTCCAGCTTCTCCACATTCTTCTCGTTGGTCTTTTGGCATATTCCACCAATATAATAATGCATCTCCTACATCTTCGAATTGTGCACGATCATCAAATATATAAGGAGTAACCGGTGATCCTTGACATGATCTATTTGAAGGAAATACTGGTCTTACCCACTTTCCATGTTTTTTATATCTTCCTTTATGATTTGTCGAGAATGTACCGTCAAATGTAATCCATTCTCCATTTTCATCTTCAAATCTACATTGATCTTGTAATCCTCCAGTTACATTATTGACAATTGGAGTACCTGATAATAATGCTTCTGTACTACTTAAACCCCATCCTTCGTTTGAAGCAATATTTAATACAACATCTGAAATATTATACATTGCATTTAATTCTTGTAGTGTTAATTTCTTTTCAGAAAATATAACTTTACATTCTGGTGCTACATTTTTCCAAACAGCTCTTATATCTGTGCCATTTGCATCAGACGGTTGAGTATGCATTAATAAAGCTACTCGATCTTTTTTATCTTTTGGTAACATGTTTCTAAAATGCTGAAAAGCTAATACAACATCTCCTGGTTGTTTTCTTCTAATATTTCTATTATTCCAAAATACAACAAAGTCGACATCATTTTTTACTTTTATATCAGTATGGAATCTTTGATATAACTCATCAGACTCTAATAATGTCTTGTAAGCATTGTGATTTAATCCATGCGGAACATATCCTGTTACAACTTCATCCCACTCTAATTCAGGATCTTCTTTGTTTTCTTCTGCATCAAAGTCATACACCCCATAATCGTTCTGTAACAACACTTCTCGGTGTATATTATCAGATTGCTTAGAAATTCCCATTATTAAGTCACAGCTCGCATAAAAGGGTGCATTCCACATTGGATATGGTAAGTCGTCCCAAATTGAGTAATATATAATTGGAATATTAAATGTTGTTTTTATTTCATGCTCAATAGCATATAACCATTCCCAATATCTAGGATCAGTGAAATGAAATATAGCATCTGGTTTTTCTTGATGTAATACGGCAAATAATAAATTTCTATCTCCATATCCATTTGATGGAATAATTTTAACAACTGCATCTTCTATTCCAGATTCTTTTTGCTACGTCTTTTGAAACGTCGAACATTTTACCAGCATCTGGGTGATTCATTGCTGCTCCAATTTGTACCCAATCATATTGGCGTACGGTGTTCAATACAATTTCTTTTGATATTGTTCCTATACCTGATGGTAATCTTAAATCATCAGCTAATAGTAATATCTTTTTCTTTTTTTGCTTGTTTGGATTTATTTTTTTTAACTTTGGTAACTCCATTTATGTCCTTATTTATAACTTATTTAATATAAATATCAACCTAATACAACAACAGGCTTTTTTAACTTCATGACTTTATTATAAGCCGTTTGTAGTTGTGGATTCATATCTATTTGGTTATTTAAAATCATTAAATAATCACAATTTTCAGCTAATATTCTCATTCGATGTAATAATTGAGAAAAGTGATATTTTTTTCCATAATATGATTCTGGTAATGCTGAATACAAATTATATCCCGTATATGATGCATTATATTCTTGATATTGAATTCCAAATTCTAATGCAAATTTCCGGATCATATAATTCGCTCCTTCAGAGCCTCCAGCTCCTATTAATATTAATTCTTCTTTAAATTTTTGTCTTAGTTCTAACAGAACTTTTTGTATTTTTCTTTTGTTTTGCCATTCTTTATTTCCAATAACAGCAATTTTAGTCATGTAACAATTCTTTTGATGTTTGATTTCCTGACCCAATATGGGATAACATCATTTTTAATGCTTCTAGTTTGTCTTGGGCATCTGCAAATTGTGCTACAATATTATCCATTTCTTCTGTGTGTTGTGGATGTTCTCCAATTCCAACAGAATTATTTAAATATATATTTAACCTAGCAACTGCATCTGCTTTATCTGCACGATATTTTGAATATAATGCGTCTAATAATAATCCATCCATACTTGTTCCTTTTTTATTTATTATATTAAAATTTATTCACGAATCCTATTTTCTTTAGGACAATTTTCATAAT
>CAACVC010000310.1_pt1 | contig 11039 bp, 5 predicted proteins | sample 2381761 | NCBI WGS metagenome assembly CAACVC01 (sample SAMEA5211966, study PRJEB30684) | marine metagenome | biome: Marine; feature: Epipelagic; material: Water | collected 2015-10-15 | depth 45 m
CGGACGCATTAAGATTTAAAGTAGGAGAGTTATCTTCTTCAGTATCTCCAAATACTAATTGTCTATATTGATTATATACTACTTTAGTAGCACTATATCCAAAAGATCCTGAATCGTTTGTAAAATCTACAGATCCTGATCCTGCTTTGTGTCCATAAGCTACTGAGTACTGCACTGAAGCACTTACTGAACTTGTTGGAAAATTATATACTTCAATAAAGAAGTTTCCTTGAGAATTAGCATCTGTTGTTGTTGCTTGTATAGAAGATGTATGAGCTGTAATTAAGTTATTTAAATTATTACTCCATGTTGATGTAACTATTTTGTCTATACTTACTACTCTGTCTTCTGATTGGTATCTATGAAATGTTGACATTTTTTATTATTTTATTATCTTAACTGAATTCCTGATTCTCCTTGTTGGAATTTAGTTGCGATTACTTCTTTAGTTATTTTTACGGGGATAGTTGTTCTTGCTCCTGAATCTACACCTTCAACTGTAATAGTTGTTAATAAGGAAGAATTAGTTCCAAATAAAGATGTACTATTAACAGCTGTAAGAGATAATGATCCTCCTTTTACTGTTTCACTTAATGCTGCTTGTGTGAAAGGTCTAGATCTTCTGGCTCTTCCTTTCGTTCCTGTTCCTATAAAGCTTGTAAATAATCTTCTATCTGAACAAGTGAAGAAATAACCTCCTGGTTCTTTTAAATTTGATAAACCTGAGTAATTTAAGGTTGTTGGATTTAATGTAGTTGTTGAACCTAAAGTTAATTGAAGAGTTGATACATTACATGTAACAATAGGTAATTTTGCAGTACCTCTTGGTAATGTAACCAATTTATGGATCATTATATTATTTTCATCTGGTATAGCTTCTAAAACAGGCATGTTTTCAATTGCTTCTCCTGAATATTGAGAACCATTAGGGTGGTTTTCATTGTATAAAGTATAATCTACTTCATCATCTCCTAAAGCAAATTGTGTTACTCTAAAATCATTTCTTGCTAGTAATTCACGGCCTCTTTTTGTTAAAATTGCGTCTACTGTAATTATTGTATTATCTAAATATCCCATTATTGTATTATTTTGTTATAAATATAAGTTTTTTTTGTTTCTTTAAAAATTAATCACACGGATCTTCAGCTCCTAAGTTTTCAGTTTGATCTCCTCCAATAGGTCTAGGAGTAGTTATTTCTCTTCCTGGAGAAGTTGCACTTACTGGGTTTTTAACTGTTGGTCCATTTTCTATTAAATTAGCTATATTCAAGTAATAGTCTATATTTGTTTTTATCATAGGGTGTAAATCTTCATGTAGTAAAACAAAACCAGCAGACCCAACCCCATCAAATAATTCTTCATTTTTATTTAAATCAGTCATTATGACATTACTTCTTTTTTTCAATTGTGATATAACATAAGTTTTTATTCTTGGAGCTTCAACTTGAATTGCTTCCTCAGGAGTAGCATTTAAAGCAGAATATGCACTTGAACTTGCATTATTAAACCAAGTATAATAAATGTGGTTTGCACTTTCTGAATGAGGTGCTGGGTGTGAACTACTTGTTACAAATTGTTTAAATGAAGGTCCTATTATTTTTGAGTTTATAGAAGTAGCATTAAAGTGGGGTTTTCTCATTGATACATTAGGTACCCCTATTTCTCTTCCATGTGATAAACATATACTACCAAAATGTCTTAAAGCTTGAGTATTATTTTGACCATATCTTTGTTCTGTTTGTATTCTTTTATCACAATTTTCAGCATGATTAAATGTCATAATAAGTAAATCGTCTGCTTCTGCTTGAATCTCGCCAGATCCTGATATACTATCTGTACCTGATCCAGATATTATTGTTCCTTTTCTTTTAAATAAAGTACTAAAAAATTGATAAACACTTCCTGTTCCATCTGCTTCAGGTCTCAAATTATTAAGAGATGTTGCTCCTTTCATTTTCTTACTATTTGTCCCTGCTCCTTTTGTATTTTGAAAAAAAGAAGACGATTGAGGTTGTCTCCACCACCAGGTATCTTGGCTATCATGTACTGTAAAAGATCCTGTTACGTCTTTTCTGTTGTGTCCATTCCAAAAGAAAGGTACGTTATTTTGTGATAATAATCCCTTACTAGCAGATATAGGTATCCCATAATAGTCTCTTTTTTGATCTTTTGTTTGATTAAAAGGTGAATATTGAGTATTTAATTGCATTTCACAAGAAAAAGGAGGATCAGAACATGTTACAAAACTTGCTATTTTAGCAAATAATCCTCTATTATAATGAACATTATGTTCAAAACTTAAATCATGTTCTGTTGTTTCGTCTAATATTCTTATTGAAAATTTATCTGCATAACGCATATCTTGTTTTAACATTCTTTCAAATACTTCATCATGTAAACAACCATCTTGTATTTCTGTTATAAAATATTCATCTGTATGTGGGTCAAATGTATATATTTTACTTACAAATATAGAAGAAAAATCATTTCCTACTCCTGGAAATCTTGGATCTTCATCAAATCCTGCTATTGTTGATCCAAAAAATATAGAAGTTGTCCAATATCTTAATACTGGAGTATTATCTAAATTTATATCTCCTGCCCATGATTGTGTTACTAATGCTAAGTTGTTAATATGGTGGTGTTTGAATCCTCCTACTTGGATAGGAGTTCCCTTTACTGAGTGTTTATTTACGAATAGTTGTTTTAATTTACACCCATCATGTCTTGGGTTAGTCCACCCACCATAAGATAATAAAGAATCATCAAATTCTACAGTATAGTCTCTACCGTCTGTTACTCTTTCTCCTTCTTTTTGTCCTGGCTGGTGAGCAACAGAACTTTTTTTAGGAGCGGGTGCGAAATTATTTGGATATAATTGTGCCATGTTAATAAATATTAATAATCATTTTCACTTCCTGATTGTAAACTTCTAAAATATATTTTTGATAAAGGGGCTGTTGTTGCATTTCCTAATAATACACTAGATAAATATTGCTTATAACCATAAGGTATGCCTGTTGTTACTACTGGGTTTATAGGGGCTTGGGCTCCTATTTGTTTTTCATCAAGTACATAATCACCTGTTATATTAATGCGGAATTCTGATGATGTACTTGCTCCATGCATTCTACTTCCTGATGATTGAGTGTCTAAGCCCATGTTTTGGGTAGCAGATTTTTGTAATAATTTTCTTTGTGTAGGCCCAATATCATGATAATTATTTATTACTGAACTTGTTACAAATCCTGTTTCTATAACTGTTTGAAAATGTTGATGAGATTGGGGTAGCATGGTTGTAAACTCATCTGTTTTTGGTAAATTTCTTGAAAATTTATTTCTTTCTAAATAATGGGGTTCTATTAAGACTCCTGTTTTTAAATTAGTTCTTGCAGGTACGTGTTGTTCTATTATTTTAAATAAAGTATGATCCATGTATTGGATGAGCTTTATGTAATCTCTATAATTGTATTTATCTTTACCCTTACGATATTTTTTAAAATATAAATCTTGTAATTCATTTAAGCTATTACCTGTATTAGAAGTTCCAATATATTTATAAGAATTAGAGTTTTGGTCTGCTGGAAGAGGAGATCCTATATAATCATCTAATCTAAAATTTCCTAAAGTATTTAATATATCTTCATTTATTTCATTTGTTGGTGATAAAAATATTCCTAAATCTTCATAATCTTCTGCGATTCTTTCTGTAGTTGGAGTTGTAGACATTATGTCTAAAGATAATATATCATCATCTACTGATCCTGTATCTATTCTTACTTTTTCACTTGTTATAGCTATTATATCAGGAGTAATAGAATGTATAGTTTCTACATGTGATGTGTATTTAGGTATTGATATACTACTTGAAATATTACTCCCTGCTGCTAGGTAGTTAATTGATTTTGCTCCACTTATAGCTGGATGGAAGCTTTCACTATTTTTTATAAGGTTACTTCCTAAAGGTAATCTTAAAACTAAATTTTCATAAGAAGAAGATACTGAATTACCACTGTATGTTAAAGAATCTAATGCATGTTTTTTTAGTGTTTTGTGTGATAATAGTTCTCCAAAATGATATCTTAATTCTTGAAATGAACCTGAGTATCTAAATCTATCTATACTGTTATATGCCGCATCGTTATTTAAAGGCATTCCTCCTAAAAAGGCAAATTTAGCTCCTCCAATACCAGAACCCCCACCATAATAAGGATCTCCCCACGTTCTAGATCTTTGTAGTTCTGATATAGAATGAGCTGTTTTAACATAAGATATATTTTTATTAAAATTAGATTGATAAGCTCCAAATTCTAAATTCGCTGCACTTCCCGATGTTCCTAAAGTTCCTATATAAACATTCCAAAATTCTCCATTATATGCGGGAAAATTATTTGTTTCTGCTACAACAGAATCATTAACATATAATTCTATTTTTCCATATTCTATCCCATCTCCTGAAGAAGATATGTCTGTTATTCCTCCTTCTGTGTTTGAAGCTGTGTGTGGAGATAATACTATATGAGTATCATTTGTTTCTACACTTCCTGATAAACCAAATAGGTGGTATTTTCTACCATAATAAGTACTTGCTGGGTCTTTTGATCTATAAGGCTTTATTCTAAATTCAACTGTTTTTGCAGATGATGATAGGGCATTTGTTGTTGATGAATTCCAAGGGGTTTTTATAAAAAACTGTGAATTAGTAGTTGTATCTCCTGTTAAAGCTAGTGTGTATTTATCATGACTAAAAGATGTTGTTGTATTTCTATCTTTATTAGGTCCCCCATATTCTTTAATGTTTAATATTGTTGAAGGCAAACCATAACAACTTAATAATGCTTTGATTCCTCTTTCTGTTCCTTTATGTTTTAAAAGATAAGGAGCATTATGAAATAGTCTTTTATACGTTTCTTTAGTTATATTTTCTTTTGAAATAGAACCATCATTAGATGCTGTTATGAGTGTTTCTGATGCTACTCCTGAAGATGAATAATGGTGTGTTACTCCATAAAAGGCACTTCCTGATGCTCCTTCTCCTAAAATGTATTCTATTAATCCTGTGTTTTCAAATTGGTCAAATGCTTCTATGCCTAAACTTTTTAGGGCAAAAGATACTAGGTTTTTCGATACCCCGAATTTATGACTATTATTTTTCTGTTTAGTCATATGGTGGATATAAGTCCATATACTATCAAAATGTTGTCCTATCATATTTAAAAAGAGAAAAGCTTGATTGTTTTCGTCATTTTCTAATATATGTCTAGGAACTAAATGTAATAAATTGTCATCATTTTGTCTATCAAATAAAGATGCTGATAATAATTGACCCCCATAATAAGGGTTTGAACTTATTTCACTTCCTATCCATGTTTTTGCTTCTGAGGATGTTACTGATCTTTGGGTATAAGGTAAAGTGGTATCTCCTTTAGGCCAAGAATAAGTTCCTGATTCGTAATATAAGAATCTTTCATACCCATCAAATCCTTTTATTAAATTAGTTTTTTTATCTTTAATTAATCCCCTATTGCCTTTAACTGCTGCGCTTTCTGATGTAGCCCCTCCTATAGTATTTATATCTGATATTTGGTGATCATATATTTCTAATAATTTTAATTTATATTCGAAATTTTTTAAACGTTCAACAGCACTACCAAAATGAACAAAATTATCAAAATGATAAGATACATCTAATGAACCTGTATCGTTTATTGGTTTTATATAATCATACTGTATTTCTGGTACTTCTGTATTTTCTAAACTATTAACTAAATTTTGATATGATGAAGTTAAATTATATTCTAATATTTCACTATAACTTTTATATGATGAAGGTACACTATTTAATAATCTTGTATCTATTCTAAAATTAGGGCCTCTTAAAGGAATAGTTTCATCTTTAGGTTCTGGTTCTCCTAAATCTAAATCATAAGCAATAGGGTCCATGATATCCTCAGTTAGGTTGAATTTGTCCCCAACACCAATTGAAATCTCTAAAGGTTCATATAATTTTATTAATAATTCGTATTTTTTGGATTTTAATCCGATTCCTAAATTGATTCCTACTTCTATTACATTTGAACCAAAATTACAAGTAAAATCTTGAAATATTAAGGAAGATTCTATTTTTTCAATATAACTTTGTACTTGAGTTTCTAGTAAATTATTGGTAATAAAGGGAGAAAATGCTTTTATTTCTGTTCTATCTGAGGATATAGATTTAATTATAAATAATTTACTATCTTGTTTATTTTTTGGTACTTTAAATAATGCTTGTCTTTGGAAGTTTAGCATCATTTTATATTGACCAAAAGTATATCCTAATTGGTCTAATATTTGTCTAGGATCAAAATATATTTCTCGAGTAGTATCTCCTGAATTTGGAGGGAACTCATATTGGGTAAAATCATGAACAGAAGATAATTTATTACCTGCTTGATCATAAAGGTGAAATTCTACAAAATCATTATCTCCCCCAAAGTCTCTTGGTATTATTCTATAATCTACAGAATTATTTACATCAATACGTTCTAAAGTATCATAATTTGTAGCATCTTCTACTCCTGGATTTTGGACTAATGTATATTCTAATTTTTTTGTTTCGTTATTAGCTCTTGCACTAAGTTCCCTTTGTTCATTGTAGGCTTCATCCGGGGTTTTAGGATATCCTCCTACTGGACTAGTTGGATATAGATTAGCGGGGGATGTAGGGGGAACTAACCCTTGAGCTTGTGCCTGGTTTAAAGAGGACTTATTTAATTTAATAGTTCCTTTTTGATTTTTTCTTTTTGTTAATTTTCTATTGAATGCTTTCATTTTTTATCCAAATGTATAATATTCTCCCGTGTCAGGGTCTACTCCCCTTCTTATATCCCCAAAAGCTCCATTTTCCCATCCTTTAAATTTTGCTTTTTCTCTTCCTGAAACTAAATAAGAATCTTTCATATCTCCTTCAAATAATTCTTCATAAAGATTATCTACTCCTGTTAGTGTTATGTTTCCACCACTTTCTATCATTTCGAATATTCTTTTAAATTTCACTAATTTTATTCTAATTCTATCTAATTCTTTTTTAGTTTGTTGGTACATTCTTCTTCCTTCTTCTCTATCGTCTTCTGTTTCTCCAAGTTTTCTTTGGTTATTATACTTGTTGAACATATTTTCTAGTTCTCTTTCTAAATTCCATGCTTCATTAATTTCTTTTTCTAAAGCTTTTTTATAATCTTCAACACTATCATAAAGATCTGGATTTGCTTTTCTATCTGAAGGGTCTAGTTTTAATTTAACTTCTTTAATTGTTTTAGGTTTACCTCCTGCTATATCTTCTATATCTAAATATGGTCCCTCTGGGATTTTATCAACTATGTTTCTTGCTACTTTTATAACTGCTTTGCTTTCAAAATCATCGTCTGACTCTTTATATCCCATAGATTGTTTTAAAGCTGCCCATGTTTCTCCTGGACTTCCTCCTACTAGTCTTCTTCTTTTTCCTGCTTCCATATAGTAATAATTACCCCCTCCACCTCTAGAAAGAACAGTTCCATTTTTATAGAATTGATGTTCGTCTGGATTTTCTAATTCATCTATTCTAGCCTCTAATTCTATAATTTGATCATTTAATTCGTTAATTTCATCATCTTTAGGATCTTTATAATCTGTAAGGTAGTCTTTGCTACTATTTATAAGGTAAGTGTGGGAACTATTTCCTTGTTGTGGTATATCAAAGAATAATTCCTCATACATTTTAAAGAAGGTTGAAAGATCTGGTGGGGGTGTTTCTTTTACTAATTCTTTAAAAGAACGATCAACTAAAGCCCCCAGGCTTTTATTTCCATAAACTTTTTTTCCTATTTCTATTTTTTGTTTTTTATATGTCATTATCTAACTACCTTAAAATAATAATCTTCATCAAATATTTGAATACCATCATTATTATCTGATCTAAACATTAATTTATAATAACGTTCTGGTTGAAATCCTTTCATAAATAAATCAAAATACATGCCTTCACTATCAGCACTTAATTTTGTAAATACAGCATCAAAAGGTATTATTGTTTCATCTGTTTCTGCGTCTTTTACACTATAATAACTTGTAGCCGGTAAGTATTGTATATTTAAATAATTTGAACCTGTTGTAAAAACTCTATCTGGGTATCTTTTTCTTGTAGTTAATCTAAAACGTTGTTTTGATTCTCTTTGAAATTCAGATTTATTATTATATAGTGCTAAAAATATATCTCCACTGTTTAATACAGTACCTCCTCCTGTAGAATAAGAAGAATCATCCCATTTAAAAGTTAATTTTGGTGGGTATACGGTGTGTGAGTCTGTTGAAAAATATTGCATTTCTCCAAAACTATTAGATGTATTTATTTCTACTGACTCTGGTTGTTTTATAATAAAACCATGATTTTCTATTCCTGTAGGGTATGTTGAGCTTTGAAATAAACTTGCTGAGTGTTTTCGTACAGCTAGAGTTACATCTAATTTTATATCTAATTCATCTTCATTTAAAAATTGTTGAGTAGAACGAAAACCACTTCCTGTATACCAGACCCCTCCTCCTTGAGTTATAAAAGAAGAATTTATAGAACCTGTAGTTCCGTCATTAAATAGTGTTGTTGTTGTACTTGTACCTCCCTGAAGTGAAAAACCAGCTAATGATGCTGAGAATACTTTTTGATTATTTCCACTTATTGAACTTGTAGTTACAGTTACATTATATAATGAACCTGTGTTTGATCCAGATAATATTAATGTGTTAGAAGAAGTTACATAAGAACTAGATACTAATGTTAAAGAAGAAGATAAATTTATTACTTCTGATAATTTAGCTCCAAAAACATCTATTGATGAACCTATTTCTACATAATTTTCTGAGGTACTATTATCAAATAAAGAAGCTGATATTACAGGAATAAAATCAACTCCATTAATAGTTAATTCCATTTGTGAACCTGTAGGTAATTCATTTATATTAAAAGATGAAGAACTAAAAGTTAAATCTGTACCTTGGTTTGATCCTGATACCCATAAGGTTTTAAATGTTGCATCGTCTTTATATAACCAACTTGCTCCATCTGATCCTGTAGGTATGTTTGTAAATCTACCTGTTCCTTCATTAAAAGATTGAGATAAAGGGTATGCTTCTATATTTAAAGTTGAAGCTAAATTTTTATGTTCAGTGGAAAATAATTCTAAAGAAGAAGACCATACCGATGTTGTTATTTTATTTGTTAATACATCCTGAATTTCCGATGTTTTAAATTTTATTACTACTCTAGAAGGATAATATCTTACATCTGATGTTCCTCTTTCTTTTACTATTTCAAGAATTTCATCATGTCCAGTATTTAATCCTATCCTATTAGGATGTGAATACAATGTAGTATCTTTTTCAGGAAAAATTGAATAATATGCCATATTAGTATGTTGTTGTTCTACCTTTAATATTTTGATCTGGAAATCTTACCTCAAATATACTTGGGTCTAATGATGGGTATATTATTCCGTTTTTAGTAGCTCCTTCAATATCGTATTTGTATTGAGAATATCCTTTTGATTGACCAGATAGGTTAGTTATTTTTACATTTTGTACATTCATAACCCCCTCAACTGTTCCCAATAAGTTGTAAATTTCTTGGGTTATTATTGGTTGATTTATTTGCCATTTATCTACATTAAAAAATTCTTTTAATTCATTTATACAATCTAATACTACTTTTTCATTATTAAAAGATTTAAATGTTATTATTTCAAAATCAATTGATACATTAATAACATAGGCATCTTTAATATTAATAGCATCAGTTAGTATTCTATGTTGTTCTAAATATGTTGCTAGGTTTTCTTTTGTTGCTGGATTTAATTTAACTAGTCGTTTTCCTTTATTATATCCTAAAATATACATATTTAATGCTAAAGGATTAGGTATTCTATTAGATTCACCTGTATATGTCTCTAGTTGATCATCTTGAACCATATATGCTTTAGCTATTCTACCGAATTTGGCTGGCATAGAATATGCTCTTACTATATAATCTTCCTTAGTTACTGTTCTATTTTGGGCTGAAAAAGAAGCCATAGTATTCATTCTTAATTCTTCAATACTATCTCCTGTTCCCCCTCCTAAAGCTGGGTCTGGATTAGTACATGCTAAAGATTCTAAACAAAAATCTCTAACAGCGGGATCTAAATTAGGGTTAGTAGTAGATTTTATTGTGCTTGTTTTGTTTATTGTATTTGCTCCTACATTTGCCTTTACTCCTCCTCCTTTAAGATATGTTACAGTTAGTGTTGTGTTTGAAGGAGCTTGACCATATGCTCTTGTATATAAAAAGTTTGAAGGATCATAAGCATTACCCATTTTGTTTCTTCCATCTTTAATACCTAAGCCTATATTATTTGGGTTAGGTATTATTTCTTCATCATCTTTATCTGATATTCCTCCTCCAAATTGAAGTTGTAATGTTCCATCTTCTAAAAATCTAGTTATAAATCTTTTTGGTGCTCTTTTTAATTTTAAAAGATAAGGTGTTTGTTGGTTATATTGTTGTAAATCAGGATCATTAGCCCCCGTATTTTCTACATCAGCAAATATAGTATCTTGTGCTAAATAATCTACTTCATTCCATTTATTTCCTTCAGAATCCATTACTGATTCTATTCCTATTATTTCTGAGTCTGAAATATTTATTGTTTTAAATTTTTCAACAGACCCTAATGTAAATGTTGAGGATACTGTTTCTGCTGATATTATTTTGCCATTTTTTCGTAATAAGTAATATTGTGGGTTATTTGCTGAGTCTAATTGATAAACATTTACTTCTGTTGGGCTGAATGAAGATGAAAAATTAAAGTCTACAATTTCATCTAATCTAAATGTAGCTCCTTCACTAGAATCAAATGTAGATCCTTCATTTATTTTAACAGCATAGTTATAATCTGGTTTATAAGTAGTTCCTACTAATTTTGAAGGTACTAAATGGTATATTTCTAAATCTGTTGTTGATGTTGTTATTACTTTAGGTCTGTATCCTA